>Ga0076116_126_pt1 | contig 18692 bp, 21 predicted proteins | sample RifGroC2_FD_67673 | JGI IMG/M metagenome (GOLD analysis project Ga0076116, IMG submission 67673) | Parcubacteria (Yanofskybacteria) bacterium GW2011_GWC2_37_9
AATTATTAATAATAATCATTATAAACCATGTCATTAAATTCAATTTCGCCGATAGATGGACGCTATAAGAAATATACTGAGGCTCTTTCGAAATATTTTAGTGAATCGGCTTCAATGAAATATAAAATTATTGTGGAAGGGGAGTATTTGATTGCGCTTGCTGAAACCAAGAATGTAAATTTAAGAAAATTTTCCAAAAAAGAAAAAAGGATTGTTGGAAATTTATATAATTTGAACGAAAAAGATGCAAGGGTTATAAATAAAATAGAAACAAAGGGTTATAAAAATATAAAAGCCACCAATCATGATTTTAAAGCGATAGAATATTATATAAAAGAAAAACTCAAAAAAACAAGTTTAAAAGATATTTTGGAATTTGTGCATTTTGGTTTGACCTCCGAAGATGCGAGTAATATTGCCTACGCTTTAATGATTGGCGAAAGTGTGAAGCGCGTATATTTTCCAGCTTTAAAAGATATTGTTAAAAAAATCGAAAAATTAACAAAAGAAAATGAAAATGTTCCCATGCTTGCCAGAACTCACGGACAATCGGCTTCGCCTACGACCTTTGGCAAGGAATTTAAAGTATTTTCTGAACGATTAAAACGCCAATTATCTCAATTAGAAAATCATAAACTGGAAGCTAAATTAAATGGAGCTACAGGTAATTACAACGCTCTTTTTATCGCTTATCCTAAAATTGATTGGATAAAATTTTCTGCCTCGCTAGTTTCAAAAATAGGAAAATTAAGAGGGATTCCGCTTGAAGTGAATTTATACACTACTCAAATAGAACCGCACGATAGCTATATTGAACTCTTTGATATATTAAGACGCATAAATTACATTATTATAAATTTTAATCAAGATTTATGGCGTTACATAAGCGATAATTGGATTATTCAAAGGCCGGTAAGGGGGGAAGTGGGATCTTCCACCATGCCGCATAAAATAAATCCGTGGTTTTTAGAAAATAGCGAAGGAAATTTGGGAATGGCAAACGCTTTATTTGAATTTTTTGGACGAAAACTTCCTGTTTCTCGTTTGCAAAGAGATTTATCTGATTCCACAGTATTGCGAAACATAGGCACGGCCTTTGCGCATAGCTTAATTGGTTTTAAATATTTAGGCAAACAGTTGGGAAGAATAGTAGTAAATAAAGAAAAAGCATTGGAAGATTTAAGGGCGCATCCGGAAGTAATCACCGAAGCCATCCAAACTATTTTGCGGCGTGAAAGCGTAAAAATGCCGTATGAGCAACTAAAAGAATTAACCCGCGGCAAAGTTGTGACCCTGTCCGATATTCATAAATTTATAAACACTCTCAAAGTAAGTAAAAAAATAAAGAAAGAGCTACTGAAAATAACTCCAGAAAATTACACCGGTCTAGCTTCAAAGCTCGCTTCAAGGTAGTATAGAAAGATGGCGTTTAGAATTTTGGTTTCTATAATTCTCTTATTTTCAATACTTTTCATGCCCTTTTGGGTATCTGTTATATTAGCGTTTGCGAGTATGGCATATTTTCCTTTTTTTCTAGAAGCTGTTTTTTTGTTTCTTTTGTCAGATTTGCTTTATGGAGTGCCTGAACCAAGGCTTTTTAATTTAACTTTTGTTTCTTTTTTCGCGGCGCTTATTTGTTTTATAATTTTAGAATTGTTTAAAAAGAAATTAAGACTTAATCCAAATATTAATAAATAAAATTTTAGCACTGGAATGAATTTTCGAAAATTCACAAAAAATAAAAAGAAAAATACTTTCGTGGAGCCGGATGAAATTTTTCTTGATTCAAAAAATCTGCAGAATTTTGATCGTCAGCAATTTGAGGGACGGATAGAAAAGCCAATTCCCCGAAAAACTATCAATCTTCTTGGTACTTCATTTCTATTGATAATAATTTTATTCGGAATCCGGCTGGTATATCTCCAAGTCGGAAATGGAGATAACTACAGAAAAAGAAGCGAAAATAATATTTTGGAAAAAGTTATTATTTTCACTGAAAGGGGAATAATCTACGACAGAAACAAAAAAGAATTAGCTTGGAATAAAAAAACAGAAGGGGGAACGGACTTGGTAGTCGGAGCACCACTTGGTGCTCCGACTACCAAGTTAGATTCATTATTATATACACGCGTTTATACTTCGTCTGGATTTTCACATATATTAGGTTATGTAAGTTATCCGACAAAAGACAATGCGGGAAATTATTGGCAAACTGAATTTAAGGGCATCGATGGCCTTGAAAAAGAATATAACGACAAAATAAAAGGTGAAAATGGATCAAAAATAATAGAAACAGACGCAAAAGGAGTCATACATTCGGAAAATATTATAAATGCCCCAAAACAGGGGAGCGATTTAATAACAAGCATTGATTCACGAATTCAAAAACAATTATTTGCTCTCATTAAAAATTCATCGCAGGACAATGGATTTATCGGCGGAGGAGCAGTAATAATGGATGTTCAAAATGGGGAAATCATAACCTCTACCAGCTTTCCAGAATATGATTCTGAAATTTTATCGTTGGGAAAAGACACAAAAAAAATTAATGATTATATGAATGATAAAAGAAAAATTTTTCTAGACAAAACTATTTCGGGACTTTATACTCCGGGCTCAATCGTAAAACCATTTTTAAGTTTAGGCGCTCTGGCGGAAGGCGTGATTGATCCATATAAAAAAATTCTTTCAACTGGCTCTATTTCAATTCAAAATCCATATTTTGAGGACCAGAAAACTGTTTTTAAAGACTGGAGAGTAAACGGCTGGACAGATATGGCGCAGGCCCTTGCCGTATCTTCGGATATTTATTTTTACGAAATTGGAGGGGGATACGAAGATCAAAAAGGGCTTGGCATCGCAAATATTGAAAAATATGCGAAACTTTTCGGCTTCAAAGATAAAACTGGAGTTGATTTGCCAGATGAAACTGAAGGCACAATCCCGAGCCCGGAATGGAAAATGAAAAACTTTAAAGGCGATATTTGGCGTATTGGAGACACCTATAATACGGCCATTGGACAATACGGATTTCAAGTTACTCCGATAGAAGTTGCCAGAGCTGTTTCCGCTATTGCAAACAATGGCAAACTTTTAACTCCGCATTTTATATTAGGTGATATGCAAAAAGAAAATCTGTTTTCCACAGTAAATTTTAAAAAGGAATATTTTGATGTCGTGCATAATGGAATGCGGCAGGCGGTAACTTACGGCACCGCATCAGCGCTCAATGTGCCTTATGTGGAGGTTGCCGCTAAAACCGGCACAGCTCAGCTGGGTGTCAAAAAAAATAAAGTAAACTCTTGGGTTGTCGGTTTTTTCCCGTATAAAAATCCAAAATATGCTTTTACCATAATGATGGAAGCTGGACCTTCCGCAAATAATGTCAACGCATCCTCTGTTATGCGTCAACTTTTAGATTGGATGTCTATCAATACTCCGGAGTATTTTTTATAAATTCAGGTATTACGATGAAAGTAATTCTTGCATATTCTCTTCATTTATTGATATAATACGCCTATGAAAAAAGCATGGACACTTTTGATTTTGGGCGTTTGGGTGGCAATATTGCCATATTTAGGTTTTCCATATTCCTGGAAAGATATTCTTATAACTCTTTCTGGGCTTGGACTTATTTATGTAAGCTTTATGCTTTATAAAGAATCCAAAATAAAAGAAATTAAAGAAGAAAAAACTTTTGATAATTTTTCAGAAAATAAGTTTTTTAATGAAGGAGAAATATAATATTAAATAATGCAAAATCTTTTAAAAACAAGACATATTACTACTGTCGTTTCCCTTATTGTTCTGTCTTTCGTCGGAGGCGTTTATGTTGGCAACCATAATCGTCCTGAGATAGATAAAATTATGGGCCTTACTAATAAGGAAACGCAAGTTGCAACGAAGGCAGATTTTTTTCCTTTTTGGAAAGTTTGGAATACCATTAATGAGAAATATCCAAAAAGCGACGAAGTAACAGATCAAAATAGGATTTATGGGGCTATTTCAGGCCTTATTGACTCTTTAGATGATCCATATAGCGTATTTTTCGACCCGGAAGAAACAAAAACTTTTGAGGAAGAAATAGCCGGTAATTTCATTGGAATCGGTATGGAAGTCGGTATAAAAAATAAGATTCTCACAGTTATTGCTCCGCTTAAAGACACTCCTGCTTATAGGGCAAATATTAAATCTGGCGATAAAATTCTGAAAATTGACAAAATATCCACTTCTGATTTAAGTATTGAAAAAGCGATTAAATTAATAAGAGGAGAAAAAGGCACAGCGGTAACACTCACAGTTCTTCGCGAGGGGAATGAAGATCCGATGGAAATAAAAATTGAAAGAGATACTATAAATATACCAACTCTGGATACAGAATTAAGAAAAGATGGAATTTTTGCAATTAAACTTTATAGTTTTTCCGCAAACTCCGCCAACCTTTTCCGTAACGCGATAAAACAATTCGTAGAATCTAGAAGTGACAAGCTTTTGCTTGATTTAAGGGGAAATCCAGGCGGATATTTAGATTCAGCTATAAGCATATCAAGCTGGTTCTTGCCGAGCGGGAAAACTATTGTGACTGAAGATTACGGCGATAGTAAGAAACCGGAAGTATTCAGAAGCAAGGGTTATAATATATTTAATGACAACTTGAAGTTTGTTATTTTGATAGACAACGGTTCCGCTTCGGCATCGGAAATTGTCGCTGGCGCAATGCAAAACCACGGTCGCGCAACACTCGTGGGCACGCAAAGCTTTGGCAAAGGTTCCGTACAGGAAGTTGTTGATATCACTCCAGATACTATTTTAAAAATTACAGTCGCAAATTGGTTAACTCCATTGATTCCGGATTATCTTGTGGAGATTACTAAAAAAGATTCAGGGGAGAAAAAAGATCCGCAGTTGGAAAAGGCAGTAGAAATACTATTAAAATAATGAAAGTAATTTTTTTACAAGATGTATCGAGGATAGGGAAAAAATACGATATAAAAGAAGTAAATGACGGTTACGCAATGAATTTTTTGCTACCTAGGAAATTAGTTGTAACTGCCACGCCAAGAGCTGTAGCGGAGCTTGAAATGCGCAAGAAAGAAATTGTGTTGAAGAGAGAAGTGCAAGAAAACTTGCTTCTAAAAAATTTAGAAGAAATAAAAGGCAAAGTCGTCACGATAAAAGGCAAAGCGAATGATAAAGGTCATCTTTTTTCCGCAATTCATAAAAAAGAAATTATTGAAGAAATGAAAAAACAACTAAATGCGGAAATCAGTGAAGAATTTATTATTTTAGAAAAACCGATAAAAGAAATAGGGGAGTGCGAAATCCCAATTTCTATAAAAGACAAAAATTCTTCATTTAAACTTATTGTGGAAGAAAATTAAAAATCAAACTACACTTACCACCTTTTTCACTGCAGTAGTGCCATTAAAGGAAATTTTTCGTTTTGAGCCAAATTTGACTGTGCCATCTTTAAGAGCAAAAAGGGTATGATCTTTACCTAAACCCACATTTACGCCTGCCATAACGACTGTGCCGCGCTGACGGACGATAATAGACCCTGATCGAGCTTTCTGACCGTCAGTAAGCTTAATACCAAGATATTTTGGGTTCGAATCTCTTAAGTTTTTGGCGGTTCCGCCAGCTTTCCTATGAGCCATATGGTTTTAATGATATAATTTAAAGTAAATAGAGTATAAACAATTATATGGAGAAAATCAAGCAATTTTTTGAGAGCGAAAAAGGGAAGGATGTAATGATAGTTTTTATTGTTATTTTAACGGGTTTAGGCTCATTTGAATTAGGCAGATTGTCTAAAGAAGATAAAACTTCCAGCATAAAGATAGAATATATAAATCAAGCAGAAAATCAATCGGCAAATGTCATTTCGTCTGTAAAAAATTCTCCGGAAAAGGTTTCAACAACGATAAATTCTAGTGGAAAAAAATTTTTCGCTTCAAATAGGGGGAGCAGATATTATTCAATCGGATGTTCGGGAGGCAAAACTATTAAGCAAGAAAATAGAATCTATTTCACGACAAAAGAAGAGGCAGAGAAGGCAGGGTATGAGCTTTCTAGCTCGTGCAGATAATAATATACCCGTGTCGCACAATATATGTTTTGGGTCGTTACACGACCTAAAACATAGCGTGGATTGTTGCGTACATAAAAAATATGTCGCACAATCCACTTTACTTAACACTATTAAATAGATCTTTAAACCAATTTAGCGCTTGTTTAAGCCAGCCAATGATTTCAGTCAAAGTTAGATTAAAATAATTTAAAATTTCGGTAAACGTAATATTAAAATATTTCATTAAAAGAAGAGCAACAATTATTACTATTATCAATTTCAGAAAACCTCCTTCTTTGTTTTTCATACCGTTTATTTTACCATAAATATTAAATATTAGCGAAGGGGTGGCAGATAATACATCGGATCAAGATAAGCATTAATTGCGGCAATAGGCTGTTTTAAGATTTTACCAGAACAAGATACGCTGGGTACGGTCTCTACTTTAACCGCACCTGAAGCATAAAGAGAAACATGCAAATGCGGTCCTGTAACCCTGCCAGTGCCTCCGCTATAGCCCACTACTTCCCCTCTTCCTACCTTTTTCCCTTCAGCAACTTTAATTAAAGAAAGGTGCCCGAAAGTGCTGGAAAGGCCATTATTGTATTCTATTAATATCCACTTGCCAAAAGACGCGCCGGGACAACTTGTGTCTGTGTTGCCGATTCCTTTTACCACGCCTTCTGCCATAGCTTTAACCGGCAACGGAGTTCTGGCTCGAAAATCAGTGCCGCTATGGCCACTCGCGTAAGTTCTATGAGGTCCCGTTTTTGCTCCAAATTCTTGGGTAACAAAAATATTATCCAGCGGCCAGGAGAGCACCCCGGCATTAGGAAGCGAAGATGGATCAAGAATAAATTTGAGCTGTGATTCGTAATCGCGCAATTCTTTTTCAAAAGCCAGTTTTTTTGCCAGTTGCTCTTTTACCAGTTTTTGATAGTTAGTTTCATTATTTTTTGTTTGAGTTAGAAGTTTATTCTTTTCATTTGTATTTTGAATCACTATTTTTTGTTGATCGGCAAGTTCTTGCTTGAGAGCAACAAGTTCATTTTTAGCTTTAACCGTTTCCCCTCTGGTATCCTCCAGATCGCCTTTAACTTCTTTTAACTCAATTATATTTTCTCTTATTTTTTCCCTAACGGTGACTATGTTGTCTATATCATTCCATATTGTTGTGAAATCACCTTCCGAAAGCACGGTTTGTAGCACGCTTTTTAGCTCAAATTCATTAGTTTTTCTAATTTCCATAGCAATTGAATCTATGTTGTTTGCTATAGAATTCTGTTTGTCGCCTATATCAGAATTTAATTCTTTTATTTTTAGATTTGTTTTGTCAATTTTATTTTGCGTTACTGAAATATCAGTCATTAATTTCTTTTTAGTCAAGTCAAGCTGTTTTAGAGAAACACTGAGAGAATTTTTCTGTTTCCCTAAGACATCAAGCTCATTTTGATAAGTCTTAATCTGTTCTTCTAATTTTACGATATCTAAGTTTTTTTGATTTATTTTGTTTTTTATTTCTTCCGCTGTTTCCGCATAAGAAATCGTCTCACCGACGATCCGCTGAAGAGGTGGAAAAACGCCGAAAGGCATAAGAAGGATAAAAAAAATAAGTATTGTATTAAACAGCTTTTTGTAGTCTAGATAAAGTTTCATTTTTTCCTAAAATTTCTGCTATAATAAAAGGATCTGGAGACTTGTCTTTTCCCGAAAGCGCATAACGCACTGGATGCAGTAATTCGCCTCGATTTTTTAGGCCATTAGCGATTTTCATCAAACTAATTTTTATATTATCTGAAGTAAAATTTTCCTCATTTAAGTCGCTTAAAGTTTTAATCGCTAATTTTAAATTATTTTCAGTTTCTTTCGCAGAAGAACTTTTGTAGACTAGCTTTTCTTTGTCATATTGCGGTTTTTTAATTTTAGAAAAGAAATCCAACTCCCCTGCCCTTTCCATATTTTTTATATCATTCCATTTTGAAATTCTTTCAAAAATAATTGGAACTATTTTTTCATTTTGAAATTCTTCTGATAAAGATGATAGAATTTTATTCTTTACCTCGTCGTTAGATAATTTTTTCATATGCTCCTTGTTAAGCCAATCAAGTTTTTCGGAATTAAATATCCCGCCACTTTTTTGTATTTTTTGCATATCAAATTTTTCTACAAGTTCATCGAGCGTGAAAACTTCCTGTTCTCCGCCAGGATTCCATCCGATCAGCGCCATAAAATTTATAATCGCTTCTGGTAAATATCCTAAATTCTTATACTCTAAAGCGGGTATCACCTCCGGATCTCTTTTGGAAAGTTTCGCCCTGTCTTTGCCTAAAATCAGAGGTATATGAGCATAAAAAGGCCGCTGAGCGCCGATAGCCTCTTGAATAAGAATTTGCCGCGGCGTATTGGCAATATGTTCTTGACCGCGAATAATATGAGTCACCGCCATTTCAAAATCATCCACCACAACAGTCAAATGATAGAGCGGTTCAGTTAAACTTCTGGCAATAATGAAATCTTTTAAATCCGTGGTATCAAATGTAATATCGCCCAAAACAATGTCGCGAAAAGTTATTTTTTTATTGGGATTTTTAAAACGAATCACCTCACTTCTCTGTCCTTCTTCTTTTATTTCTTCCTTTGAAACATAAGCGAAACCATCTTCAATCATTTTTTCCAGATATTTCTTGTATATTTCTGTCCGTTCTGACTGTCTGAAAAATTGGTCGGGTTTTAAACCCAACCAGTTAAAAAGTTCCAAGAAACCATCTTCATACTCTTTTTTTGATCTTTCTTTATCAGTATCTTCGCTCCGAAGTATATAAACACCTTTATTTTGTTTGGCAAAAAGGTAATTATAAAGGGCGGAGCGAACACCGCCTAAATGGAAATGACCCGTTGGCGATGGCGCAAATCTGGTTACAATTTTTTTGTCCATACGGACATTTTAGCATTTATCGCACTAAAAGTAATCCCTATTTCTCATGACTCAAAGCTATATCCATTAAAGCGCGAGCAATTTTCATTGCGGCATCGGGCTTGGCAAAAACTTTAGCATTTTGCGCCATAGCATCGTAGCTTACTTTATCCCCTGTTATCCTTTCAATTTCTGAACTTAAAATATTAGCGGTCATATTCATCTCTCCTATAACGCTGCAGGCTCCGGCTCGAGCATAACTAAAAGCATTCTTTTTTTGATGATCTGAGTTTGTATTTGTTATAGGTATTAAAATAGATGGCACACCCCAAGACGCTATTTCAAATAACATTGAACCAGCCCTGGAAATGACAATGGTTGCCGCGCCGGCGGCCATTTTCATAGCTAAAGGATTTAAAAAAGCTAAAGATAAATATCTCAATTGAAATTGATTGCCGGTTAATACGACTTTAACTCTATCTGCGACCATATTAAAATTTTTAACACCAGTCTGATGAATAATTTGATAATTGTTGAGAAGTCTTGGCAGTGAATCCAAAATAGTGTTATTGATAAGTTCCGCGCCCTGAGAGCCTCCTAAAACAAGTATTACCGGTATATCTTTTTCCAGTTTAAAATATTCAAGCGCTTCTCTTCTAAAAGCAGGACTTTCTATTTCAATTCTTATCGGTTGACCGATCCAAGCAACTCTTTTTTTGGGAAAATAATCAGTCGCTTCTACAAAAGAAACAGCGATTTTTTTAGCGAAATGGCCGGCCCATTTATTAACCCGGCCCGGAACAGAATCTGATTCGTGAATAATAACTGGAATACGGAGAATTCTGGCGGCAAAAATTGTCGGAAACGAAGCATATCCGCCCTTGCCAAAAACAACATCCGGATAAATTGAAAATAATTTTAAAATTGCATTTAAAACACCAAAAAAAATTTTAAAAACATCAAAAAAATTATAAAAATAATCTCTCAAAGAAGAATGAGCGCGCATTTTCCCAGTGCTAATTTCTTCATACGAAAGCCTATTTTCAAAAAGCATTTCCTTGTCATAAGGACTATTGGAAATATAATAAAGCTTAACTCCTAGCATATTTTCATGATCTATTATTTGATTGACTCTCTGAGCAACAGCAATAATAGGATAAAAATGCCCACCTGTCCCGCCGCCTGTAAAGACTATTTTCATATAATTAATTTCTTTGTTGATACTTTGATACTTGAAGCACGATACCTATCGCCATAACATATATCATAAGCGCAGTGCCTCCATGGCTCATAAAAGGAAGCGGCACTCCTGTCAATGGAAGAACTCCAGTGATAGAAGCAATATGCATAAATGACTGCACTATAATCAGTATAACAATTCCAGAGACTAAAAGTCTACCAAATAGATCCGGAGAATTATTGGCGATACGAAATCCGCGCAAAACAAAAAGTAAATAAATAAATATTGTGGCAGAAACTCCGACAAAACCCAACTCTTCTCCTAAAACAGCAAAAATAGAATCTCCTTGCGGTTCTGGAAGATAACTAAATTTTTGAATGCTTTGGCCGAATCCCCGTCCAAATATTCCTCCCGATCCTATGGCAATAAGCGATTGCTGAATTTGATAAGAAGACCCCCGCGGATCGATTGATGGATTGATAAAAGTTTTCACCCGTTCCTGAAGATATGGCGTAAAAAATACAAGAGATCCAAGAACAAAAAAGACTCCTATTCCTGCCCCCAAAATATATTTCATCGGAACACCGGAAATAAAAAGCATTGAAATTCCGGTCACCCCAATTAAAATAAAATTTTTAGTATCAGGCTGTTTAAATAAAATCAAGGCGATAATCGCAAGCATTACAGCAAACGGTAAAATTCCGAACTTAAAATTTTGCACTCTATTCTTTGCCCAAGACAGCCACGCCGCAAAATAAATAATGAATCCAAATTTTAAAAATTCCACTGGCTGGAAAGAAAAACTTCCAAGCTGCACCCATCTTTGCGCTCCTCCATGACTCCAACCCCAGTGAGGTATAAACACAGACGCAGTCAAAAGTATTGACGCTAAAAAAATAAAAAAAGCGTATTTACGCCAGAATTTATAATTTATTTTTGAACAAAAATACATACCAATGAGTCCCAAACCCAGGCCGAGAATTAATTGGCTGAAAAGCACTGAATAAAAAAGCTTTTCGTTTTTAGCTAATATCCCCAAGGACGCGGAAACAAACATAGTAATCCCGATAGTAAGCAAAAGACCGACAATTATTAGGAAAAATCTATCTATTTTCTTTTCTTTCATTTTTCTTTAATTTTTATCGGCTGATAACCGCTAAAATTATACCAATAATGGCAAATACAACTGACAGAACCCAAAAACGCATAGTAACTTTGTAAGATGGCCAGCCAATTGCTTCAAAATGATGGTGAATAGGCGCTACACGAAAAATTCTTTTGCCATTTCTAAATTTTTTTGAAAGCATTTGGAAAATAACGGAAAGAGAGGTAATTACAAGAGGCAAAGCTACAATGGGAAGAATTAAAACTGAATCAGTCAAAAATGCCAATGTTGCCAAAGTAATCGTAAGCCCCATAATGCCCGTCTCGCCCATATAAAATCTAGCCGGCGGAATATTAAACCAAAGAAATGCCAATATAGCCCCGGTAACAACCGCCGAAAAGGCGGCAATATCTATTTGATTGTTAGCATAAGCTATTGCTGAATATGCGGCAAAAATAGATGCAAAAACTCCCCCAGAAAGCCCGTCTATTCCATCAATTACCCCCCCAGAAAAAGTGGCTAAAGCAACTATTATAAAAAATGGAATAATTAAAATACCCAGATACATTTCTCCCGTAAACGGAATATGAAATGAAATCATACCCAATTTATAAAAAAACCAGATGCCAATTAAAAGAGATACAAATGTCACAATTATTGCTTTCCATTTACGCCAGGATTGATCGTCGCGGGCAAATTTTCCCGTTCCGTAAATTTGAACAAAATCGTCCCAAAGTCCGATGAGCGACCCGACAAGAAGAGTAAAAAGGGGTATCAGGGTTTGATTTCGGCTTAAGAAATTAATTCCATAACTGCCCTCCGAAGGAAATAAAACTGAAACTAAATAAAAAATAAGTGTCGTGAAAAGAACAGCAAGCCAAATTATTATTCCGCCTACGCGCGGAGTTTTTAATTCTTCTTTTTCATTATGAATTTTTGAAAAATCCGGGGCAGTTACATCAATATTTCTAGAATATTTTTTCCACATTTTGTATTTATAGAAAAAATGCGTGGCAATCGGCGTAAGCAATAAACCCAAAAAAAAGGCAATTGCTGTCGGCAAAAAAATTTTAATTAAATTAAGATACACACAGATAATATAACATATTTTTGATTAAAATACACCAATATGTTATTGTTTTTGGATGAAAAAAGAAGAAAATTACATTTTAAAATTTATTATGTTGTCTTTATCGATATTCGCATTAGTGTTTCTTATGTTAACGCCCTATTTCACTTCGTCTTTCTCGGATTTGAGGCAGAAAAAAATTATTGAAGAAAATTATCAAAGACTTTTAAAAGAAAAGCAAAAAATTTATCTGATGGGTAAATTTGATCCTGCGCAAAGAGAAGATTTCTCTCCCGTGCCGGAAGAAACGCGCTTTTTTAAAAATGCAAAATGCCGCTAAAAAAGATGAAATAGATTTAAAAATAGCTTCCGCAACTAGGAATTTTGATTATCAAAAAAATCTTTGGAATAATAAATGGTCCGGAGCCACAGTTGTTGACGGAAAAGATTTATCAAAAGACATCCTTGATGAACAAGAACGATTTGAAAAAATATTAGAATATAGCGCCGCTCCTGGCACATCTAGGCATCATTGGGGCACAGATATAGATATAAATAACGCAAATTTTTTGTATTTTAATTCAGAAAAAGGTAAAAAAGAATATGAATGGCTTGTGAAAAATGCTCCTCTGTTTGGATTTTGCCAGACATATAATTTAAAAGACAGTGCTAGAGGAACCGGTTATAACGAAGAAAAATGGCATTGGTCTTATCTGCCTCTCTCCCGAACTTTTATTCAGGAATATAAAAATCTAATTAAAGATGAAGACATAAAAGGATTTCTGGGAGACAAATATGTTCCTGCTCTAAATTTAATCAACAATTATATTTTAGCCATCAATCCGGATTGTCTTTGATTATATGTTGATAATTTACGCATATGCGTAAATTATCAACATATTCCTATTTTAACTTGCGTTTTCGTTTTCATTTTTAATTTCTCCCCTCTCCACTTCCACTTCTGCGTCAGCGGACAGGTCTTCTCCATTTTTTATTCCAGCAGTGAGCGAATCACTTACTTCCCTATAATCCGGCAATTCTTCTACAGATTTTATACCCATAAAAGACAAAAGTTCAAAACTAGGTTTATATATATAACGCCTATTGTCTTTTTGATCTGTAATTCTTTCTATAAGTCCGCGCACAGATAATGCGCGCAAAGTAAAGCCCGAGTTCACTCCCCTTATGTAATCAATATCCGCTTTACTCACCCCATTTTTATAAAGAATGATAGAGAGGGTTTCTAAACTAGCTTTAGAGAGATCTTTATTTAATTCTTCTTTTTGCAGTTTTTCAAAGAAATCTGATAGCTCCGGCGCAGTGCCTAATATTACCTCGTCGTCTTTTTCCAAAAAGACAACCCCCCTTTCCTGATGAACTTTTTTTAATTTCTCTAAAGCTTCAGATATTTCTTCATTCTTTACATTAAAAATCTCGGCTAATTTTTTTCGCTTTAATGGTTCACCTTTCCAAAATAATAATGCTTCAATTTTCTTTTCTAAATCCATTTTATTTATTTAGACTTTCAATAATGATGTCCTCTCCATGGTTTTCCTGCGCAGCGCGAATGATGCCCTGCCGAACAAGTTCGAGCATAGCAAGAAATCCCACAATAACAAGCACTTTTTCTTCTCGAGTAGTAGCCTTTCCGTTAATGTCTTTAAAGTTCATTTTAAAAGAATTTTTTATCCTTTCGGTCAATTTATCTATCATTTCCTCAAGACTGATAACTTTCCGCACCTCTACTTCCGGCAAAAATACTTTTTGGGGTATTGATCCAAGTACGTTTTTTGCAAAACCCATGATACTTTCTTTAGTAATTTGTTCATCCGGCAAAAATACAAGAATTTCATTTTTTCTTTCCAGCGGCGCAAAAATTATTTTCTTGCCAAAAATATTTTTTATATTTACCGACTTTTTCATAAACAATTCATACAAACGCAATCTCTCTTCCAATTTGCGTATATCGCTTTCCTCTTCCGTTGTGAGATTAAGATCCGGTAAAAGCGATTTTGATTTAATTAAAATAAGGGTCGAAGCCACTAGGACAAAACTAGCAATTTCCGCAGGATTTGCATCGCCTAATTTATTCATATAATTTAAATAGTCTTCCGTTACGGCCGCAAGCGATACGTCATTGATAAAAAGCTTTCGCTTTTCCACCAAATCTAAAAGCAATCCAAACGGACCCTCAAAGCCCGTTGTTTTTACGGTATAAGTATCTCTTTCCATAGTTATATGCTAACATTTCTTTATGAAAAATAAAAATTTTACCCGCCGAGTAAATGAAGTCCGCCTCTCAAAAAACGTTGTTCCGATAAAATACGACATACAATTAAAACCGGATTTAGATAATTTTACTTTCGAAGGCATTGAAACCATAACTCTCTCTGTCCTAAAACAAACGAAAGTGCTGACTCTCCATTCAAAAGAAATTGAGATAGAAACTGCCAGTATTTTAAGGCAAAAAAAAAAGTTTTTTGCAAAAATCTCTTATAACGAAAAGAAAGAAACCGCGACTTTTGTTTTTCCAAAGAACTTGGAGGTTCTTCCTCCACTTGGAGGAAGAACCTCCAAGTTAAAACTAACTATTGTCTTTAAAGGAATACTTAATGATAAAATGCGCGGGTTTTATAGAAGCAAGTACACTATTCTAGATAAAGAATATTATCTGGCAACGACACAGTTTGAAGCTACGGATGCCAGGCGCGCTTTTCCCTGTTTTGACGAACCGGCGCAAAAAGCTATTTTTCACGTTTCGCTTGTCGTGCCAAAAGGAAAAATCGCTATCTCAAATACTTTGCCGATTTCAATATTGGAACATGACAGCGGATACCAAATTGTAAAATTTTCTCCCACGCCGAAAATGTCCACTTATTTGCTCGCATTTATTGTCGGCGACTTTGAATATATAGAGTCAAAAACCAGAAATAATATCCAAGTGCGCCTCTTTACAACCCCAGGCAAAAAACACCAGGCAAAATTCGCTCTTGATTGCGCGGTAAAAATTTTAGAATTTTATGAAAAATATTTTGACATTGCTTATCCCCTACCTGTTTTAGATATGATAGCTATTCCGGATTTTACATCTGGGGCAATGGAAAATTGGGGCGCAATTACTTATCGCGAAAGCGCTCTTTTAGTCGACGAAAATCACTCCTCGCTCTCAAACAAACAATGGGTCGCGCTGATCATCGCGCACGAGATAGCGCACCAATGGTTTGGCAATCTTGTCACAATGGAATGGTGGACGCATTTATGGCTGAATGAAGGATTTGCTTCATATATAGAATATTTAGCTGTGGATAAACTTTTTCCAAAATGGGATATTTGGACGCAATTTTCCACTAATGAATTAAGTACAGCGCTGCGATTAGATGCTCTTCTTAACACTCACCCTATTGAAATACCAGTGCATCATCCGGATGAAATCGGCGAAATATTTGATGAAGTATCGTATTCTAAAGGAGCATCAATTATTCGAATGCTCGCAAATTATTTAGGCGAGGAAAATTTTCGAGATGGGCTCCGATATTATTTGAAAAAGCACAGTTATAAAAATACGGAGACATTCCATCTCTGGCAGGCATTTGAAAAAGTATCCAAAAAATCTATTGCAAAAATGATGCATAATTGGACATCAAAACCCGGCTATCCAGTCATCAAAGCGGAAATAAAAAATGGAAAATTAAATCTGTCGCAGGAAAGATTTTTTGCAAGCCCGATATCAAAAGCCAAGACAAAAGACAAAACAATTTGGCAAGTGCCAATTTCTATAAAAAATAATGATTCTTGGAATAAAATAAATTTTGGAGAAACTGGATTTTTTAGAACTGCATATTCCAAAGAGCTTTTAGAAAAATTAAAAATACCCGTAGAAAATAAATTACTATTCGCTCGCGACAGGCTCGGAATCATCAGAGATCTTTTTGCTCTTGCCGAAGCGGGCACCATTCCGACAACAGACGCGCTGGAATTTTTGTCTAGCTATAAGAAAGAGGATAATTATACGGTTTTGTTCGAGCTTGCTATGGGCCTAGGACGGCTCGAACAGCTTTTGGCCAAAGAAAAATTTAGAGAGAAATTAAATAGCCTTATTTTAAGCTTATTTTCCCCTCTTGTTGCAAAGTTAGGCTGGGAGAAAAAGCTTGCCCGCCGTGGTAAGAAAAAAGAAATCCATACCGATACTCTTCTCCGCTCGCTTGCAATTTCTCGCGTTGGGCGCTCAGGTGATGAAAAAATAATTAAAGAAGCAAGAAAAAAATTCGCTAAAATAAGAAAGGGTATATACGTCAATTCGGATATTCGCGGAGCAGTTTATGCAGTTGTCGCTTCGAAGGGCAGTATGAAAGAATACAAAACTTTTATAAAACAATATAAAAAAGAATCGCTTCATGAAGAGAAAAACAGAATAGGCAGCGCTTTGGGAGATTTCCGTGATCCAAAAATTTTAAAACAAGTCTGTGAATTCGCCTTTTCGGATAATGTCCGAAAGCAAGACACCATCGGCATCATTTCTTCTGTTGGAGCAAATCCTTTTGGAAGGGATATTTGGCTAAACTTTGTTCAAAAGAATTGGGAAACGCTTGTTTCGCGCTATGGCGACGGCGGACATACGCTTGCGCGGCTAGTCAAAGCCATCTCTGGAAGCGCAGAAGAAAAACATTTGAAATCTTTCAAGAAATTCTTTTTTACCCACGACACCCCCGGCGCCAAACGGGCAATACAGCAAGTATTAGAACGCCTGGAAGGCAATGTAGCATGGCTCAAAAGAGATGGAAAAATAATAGAAAATTTCTTAAAGAATAATTCAGTATAAAAGTTATCCACAGATTTGGTATAGAGCATGTTTGACTTATCCACTTTAGTTTGATAAAGTAGACTATATGAGAGAAATAAACTGGAATGGAAAGGAAAATAAGCAATTGATTGAAGCGGTTTTGGCTTTGAAAAACGCTGATGAAGCTAAGCGTTTTCTGCGCGACTTGATGACTGAAGGCGAAATAAAAGAATTTTCTAATCGCCTTGAAGCCGCTTCCCTACTTTCTAAAGACATACAATACAATACCATTATTGAAAGCACTGGTCTTTCTTCTACGACTGTTGCCCGAATATCAAAATGGCTTAAAGGCTCGCTGGGCGGATACCGATTAATCCTTTCTCGCTTAAACCATCATGCCCCTTCAAAACTTAGGAAAGGGTTGTTTTTGGGTTCGTAATTATTTAAAAATTATTTTTCGAAACTAACCTCTTCTTAAGTTTTAGGAAGGGGTTTTGCGTTGTCCCTACACAACGCTTGGCTACCCGCCACAAGGGTGTAATTGGTTCTTCGAAAAGAAAATTATGAAATACACTTGTAAAAAACCTGAGTGTCGCAAATCACCTACAGGACAACACGAGTGGAAAACACAAACAGCCGCGGATGAAGACCGAACGCAAAGGCACGATTGGGGGCTAATCATTGGAACTTTTTGTATACATTGTCTTCAATACAAAAAGGAGGAAGAGAAAAGAGTCTAAATTGCGCTGGCCACACAACAACTGGGCGGAGCTCGTTTGAGAAAACGACCCGCCCTTTTGCATTTTTTATGTATTGTACATATATACGCTATAGCGTAAATATGTACAATTATTTATCTAATTACGCGCATCGATTTTAGCGGCAAGGATCAAATCATTTTCAGAAAGTCCGCCAATAGCGTGAGTCCAGAGTTCAAGCAGAACTTTGTTGTAATGTATATGAATATCCGGATGATGACCTTCCATTTCGGCAACGTCTGCTACTCTTTCCACAAAATTTATCGCCCCGATGAAATCTTTAAATTTAAATTCTTTGGAGATTTTTTTAGCATCTTTGTCTAAGATCCAATTCTGCAATTTATCCAAATATTTTTGCACATCTGCTCTATATAAAGGCTTAATTCCCATACCTTCGCACGGGATGCATTTTTTCTTTAATAAATCCATTGGTCTATTATAAATCATAAACTCTTTCTTGGCACATATTTTCTGGAACACACATAATTTTCTGTTGAAAATTTGCTATGCTCGGCTCGCCAGCCTGTGCAATGTTCCAGAAAATATGCGCCTGCAACGAGTTTATATACTAATATCTTCTCTCAATCTAGCAATTTGATAAATACTAAACACAAGTATGAGTGCAGCAATCCATTGGGTAAAAGAAAGTATCGTATGATTCACAATAAAATCTAATAAAACAGCAATAAAAGGAAATGTTAGCTCCAGAATTGTAGAAATGTGTACAGGGGTCTTTGCAAGTCCTTTGTAGTAGATAAGCAGTGCTACCATGCCTGTAGAAATAGCTATAAGCGCTAGCCAGCCAAATTGAGAAAT
>Ga0076116_124_pt1 | contig 15659 bp, 10 predicted proteins | sample RifGroC2_FD_67673 | JGI IMG/M metagenome (GOLD analysis project Ga0076116, IMG submission 67673) | Parcubacteria (Yanofskybacteria) bacterium GW2011_GWC2_37_9
CCATTTGCTGAAAACGAGTATTACCACATTTACTCTCGAGGGGTAGAGAAAAGAAAAATATTTATGAGTAATAAAGATTACAATCGTTTTGTAGCTCTTTTGTATATCATGAATCAAAATACATCATTCAAAATGGACAATTTTCTGCGAGAAAATAAAAATAATTTAGGAAACATTTTTAAAGAAAAAAGAGAGAAAACTCTTGTGTCAATTCTGGGCTACTGCCTGATGCCAAATCATTTTCACTTAATTTTATATGAACATACTGAAAATGGTATTAGTAAATTCATGGGAAAACTTTTAACTGCTTATTCAATGTATTTTAATACTAAATACGGAAGAAGTGGCTCTCTCCTTACTCACCCTTTTAGATCGGAGCATATTGATAATGAATCACAATATATGTATATATTTTCTTATCTACACTTAAATCCCATATCAATCATTGAGAAAAACTGGAAGGAAAATGGTGTAAGAAACAAAAAAGAAGCAGAAGAATTTTTAGAAAAATATCAATTTTCCAGTTATAAAGATTTTCTAAAAAATAATCGACTAGAAGCATCGATTATCGATTTTTCTCTTGTTCCAAATTATATAAAAAATATGGAACTGGATTTAAAAACACAAGAAAAAACATTCTGTGAAAATAGTGTTACCGAGTAATTTTAAGCATGAGCAAGGACTACCCTTGCTCATTGCTCACTTGCTCAAGATTAACAACGCGTTGAAGTAAGCTAATCAAGATAATTTTTTAACCTTGCAATTTTTTCGTGCTGGCGAAGTTTTTCGTGAACTTTTGCTTCAATTTGACGAATACGTTCCCGAGTTACCCCAAATTCTTCTCCTACTCGTTCGAGAGTATGCTGGATGCCATCTAGCAATCCGTATCGCATTTCAAGTATTTTTCGTTCCTTAGGGTTCAGCTCACTTAAAACTTCACGAATCTGATCAGAGAGAATTCTGCGAGAAGATTCTTGGTCTGGACGCAAAATTTTATCGTCCGGAATAAAATTTTCTAATGTTGATTTATCGTCGTCGTCTCCCACCGGCTGTTCTAGAGAAACTGTTTCTTGGCTAATGTTTTCAATTGTGTGGATTTTTTCAACTGGAATACCCATTTCAGTGGCAATTTCTTCTGCCAACGGCTCCCGACCCAAGTCTTGACTGAGTCTCCTGTGCGTTTGTTTATATTTAGAAATAGTCTCAACCATATGTACTGGAATACGAATGGTACGAGACTGGTCGGCCAATGCGCGAGTAATAGACTGGCGAATCCACCAAGTTGCATAAGTAGAGAATTTATACCCCTTAGTCCAATCAAATTTTTCAACTGCCTTGAATAAGCCCAAATTGCCTTCTTGAATCAGATCAAGAAGGGTCAGATTAGCGGACCTCCCCACATATTTTTTGGCAATTGAAACCACGAGACGCAAGTTCGCGCGAGCAAGCAGATTCTTTGCTTCCAGATCGCCATGCTCAATGCGCTTAGCAAGGTCTTTTTCATCGCCTGCGTGAATAAGCGGATACTGACCTATTTCCTTCAAATACATTTGGATAGAATCATGCATCGTGCCTTTGTTTAAATCCTTGTCAGTCAGATCGGTATTGAGATTAAGCAAATTTCCACCTTCAAGCACATCAATTCCAGCAACTGTGAATTTTTCGTAGAGTTCGTCTAAAAATAGAATATTATTTTCAATATCTGGAAAAGTTTTCAATATTTCATCATAAGTGATGAATCCCCTTTTGCGTCCTTTTTCTATGAGCTCATTTGAGATGCGAGTTAGATTTTCCGCTTTTTTTTCTAAGGAAGATAATTTTTTTTTACTCTTGGCAAAAACTTTTTTTAATAGTTTTTTGCGTAGCTTTTTTACAACTTTTACCTTTTTAGCTTTAAACTTTTTATTTTTTTTCTTTGTTTTTTTCTTCATACTTTTATTAGCGGCTATTTTTAATTTCTTCCTTTCTTTTAGTTATCTCACTGATTCTTTTCAAAATTTCTACTTCTTCTTTCTTGTTTTTTGGATTTTTAAGTTCTATTATTTTTTTTAACATTTCTTCATTTAAATATTCTTCCTCAATAGAAAGCAACATCTCATTTACATCTTTTTTCAGATTTTCACTATTTAAATAAAATTCTTCCGCCTCGTAAATTAAATCTTCTTTCATTTCTTTGTAGACTTCTTTTGCTTTATCTAATTTTTTTAAAATGAATTCTGTGTCTATGGTCTTATTTTGCATATTTTCTTGCCAAAAAGCTATCCCTAGAAGTCTGCGCTCGATTGGGTCTTTTCTTAATTTTTTTTCAACATTAACTCTAGCAATTTCTGTTTCTTCTTTGTCATATTTTAATTCAGACTCAACTTTCTTCAAATCTTCTATTAGAGCATTTTCAGATATACCAGATTTATCGCTAATAAGCTTGATAAAATGGGACTTTTCTATGGCACTCTCCAAGTTATTCAAGAAAGGTAAAAGACGTTCTCGGATTTCTTTGCCAACCTGCCTCGCCGAGTCAAGACGTACTTTTCTTTCATCACCGAACGCATCCTTCAAAATTAACCCTAATATAAATGGAATAAAATGCGTTGAATTTCGTATAACTTGCCGCCAGGCATCTTTGCCTTCTTTTGAGATAATATCAGCGGGATCTACGCCCTCTCTCATGTCCGCCACTTTTACATCCATACCCAAAGATAACGCAATTTTCGCAAAACGATTTGATGCATTAATTCCAGCCTTATCGGCATCATAAGCAAGAACAATATTTTTTGATAATCTGCAAATGAGACCTAAATTATTTATAATATTTTCTTTAGATATTGTCACGTCAGTCATAGCAGTACCAGAAGATGCCACAGTATTCTTAAAACCCGCTTGATGCGATAAAACAAGATCTATTTGGCCTTCCACTAGAATGGAAAAATTGTTTTTGCGAATTGAATCTTTTGCCTTATCTATGCCAAAAAGTACAGAAGATTTATTAAATATGGGAGTTTCCGGACTATTTAAATACTTGGCCGATTTTCCATCGTCAACTAGAATTCTACCCGAAAAAGCGATAATGCGTCCGCTTGAATCGGAAATAGGAAACATTATTCTGCCGCGAAACCTGTCATACATCGCCTTATTCGGCCTCCCTGCTTCCGCCTCCGGCCTTTTGGCCAGACCTGCTTTTTCTATTTCACTGTCAGCAAAACCTCTGGATTTCAAATAATCGTAAAGAGTGCGCCAGTCCAAAACAGCATAACCAATCCTAAAATCTTTTATAGTTTTTTCTTCCAGTCCGCGAGACTTCAAATATTCTTGCGCCTGCTTATTATTTTTTAAATTGTTTTCAAAAAATTTCGCAGCTTCTTCCATTATTCCGTAAAGTTTTTCTTTTTCACTTTTTATCTCTTTGGCTTCTCTGTTTTCCTTACTATAAACTTCGAGTTGAACTCCAGCCCTATCTGCTAAAAGTTTTAGCGCACCCTTAAAATCAAGCCCTTCAAATTCTTCCACGAAAGTAAAAATGTCTCCTCGCGCCCCGCAACCAAAACAATAATAACTCTCCCTGCTAGGCGAAACAAAAAACGACGGCGTTTTTTCATTATGGAATGGGCACTTGCCTTTCCAGCTTGCCCCCGCCTTGTCCAGCTTCATATAGGAACTAACAAGCGAAAGTATATCTATTTTTGATTTTATTTGATCAACAGATGAGGACATAGTTTCTTATTGACCTATTGTTCTATTAAATTGTTAATAAATCAAAACTATTTCTCCGTTTCAGCTTTGATCCTATCTTTAAATCCAGTTCCCGCTGGAATGAGTCGTCCGATTATGACGTTCTCTTTCAATCCTCGCAGAGAATCCACTCCACCCTTGATAGCATTTTCAATGAGAACACGATTAGTATTCTGAAATGAGGCGGCAGAAAGCCAGCTCTTGGTGCGAAGTGAAACTTCCGTAATACCAAGCACAACTGTTTCCGCTTTTGCTTTCTTTCCTTCAGCATCTTTTCCATACAATTCCCCAATTCTGGAATTTTCCTCCATAAATGCGGTGTTCTCAACAATATCTCCAATTGAAAAATTGGTATCACCGGCATCTTTTATTTTCTTGCGTGAAAACATTTGGCGAATAATTATTTCTGTATGTTTTCTTGAAATTGAAGCGCTTTGTAATTCGTAAACTTTATTAATTTCTCGAATTATATATTTTTCGACTAACTCTTTATTGCCAAACTTGAACATAGAAGATATGTCGGCTGATCCGTCAGTTAAAAGATCTCCTTTTTTAACTTTGTCGCCTACTTTAACTATCGGCATTCTATGAAAAGCTACAATATATTCCATTTCATTTTTCTTATTGTTGTTCTTATCATCTGATTTGATATCGGAAAGCACTTTAATTATTTTTTCCTTTCCGTCTTTTGCCGTAATAGAAATGACTTCTCCATCAGTTTCAGAAATGGTTGCCGGATTTTTTGGAATTCTTCGTTCAAATATCTCTTCAACGCGCGGTAACCCTGTGGTAATGTCAGTGCCAGCAACACCTCCAGCGTGAAATGTGCGGAGCGTAAGCTGGGTACCCGGCTCTCCTATGGCTTGGGCCGCAATGATACCGACAGCCTCACCAAGCTCTACCAGGCGATTTCTCCCTAAATCGAGTCCATAACAATTCACGCAAAGACCGTGAACAGTGCGGCATGTTAAAGGAGAACGAACAAATACTTCCGTAAAATCTGCTCCTTCAATCTTGTACGCTTCTTCTTTAGTAATCAAAAACCCTCTTTTGTAAACTACCTTGCCATTTTTGTTTTTCAAGTCTTCTGCCAATACTCGTCCGCGAATATTTTTTGAAAGTGGAATTTCAATACCAGAAATATCTTCCCTAGTAACTATTCTTCCTTCTTTAGTACCACAATCTTCTTCAGTAATAACAACATCCTGCGCAACATCAACTAACCTTCGAGTTAAATATCCAGCCTTAGCGGTGTTCAGCGCAGTATCTGAAGCTCCCTTACGAGCGCCGTGAGTAATGACGAAATATTCAATTGGAGAAAGTCCTTCTTGATAACAAGGAATAATGGGAAATTCTAAAGTCTTACCTTGGTTATTTTGAATAAGCCCGATCATTCCGGTCATTTGCATCAATGAACTCATTGTGCCTCTGGCTTTGGAAGTAAATAAATCGTAAGTAGAACTGCGCTTATCAAGTGTTTTTGGCAAAACTTTTTCCAAATTCTTTTTCGTGTGCGTCCAAACTTCAATAATTTTTTGATATTTTTCTTCTTCTGATAAAAGACCTTCACGCCACTGCGATATTATTTCTTCTTCAAGTTTTTTACCCTGCGCTATGATTTTCGGTTTCTCGGATGACACAGAAACGTTGTCCAATCCCCAGGTAGTGCCGGAAATTGTTGAGTATTTAAAACCAAACGCTTTGATTCTATCCAATATTTCGGGAGTTTTTTCCACCCCAGAATGCATAATAAGCTCGTCTAAGAGAGAAGACAGTCTGTCTTGAGTCATTTCATCATTTACGTAAGAAAAATCATCGGGCAAAATACTATTGAAAAGAAGTTTTCCGACAGAAGTATCAAATATTCCTCCGTTGAATTTTCTGTACTTGTAATTATCTTTTGCGAGAACTTTTATTTTAGCGCGCATAGATATAAGCCCATACTCATAAGCAAGAATAGCGGTGTTGGGCCTTGAAAAATATCTCCCCTCGCCAGGATCACCGTCAACTGATTTGGTTATCCAATAGCTTCCAAGTACCATATCCATACGAGGATGCACTATTAAATCCCCGTTTTGCGGTTTAAGTAAATTTTTATTAGCAGCCATTAATTCTTTTGCTTCCCACTGCGCTTCCTCAAGCAATGGAACGTAAACTGCCATTTGGTCTCCGTCAAAGTCAGCATTAAAAGCCTGACAAACAAGAGGATGAACTTGAATGGCGTTGCCTTCAATCAAAATCGGATTAAAAGCTTGAATACCCAGTCGATGAAGAGTCGGCGCGCGGTTTAAAAGAACGTATTTCCCAGCAATAACTTCTTCCAATATCGCCCAAACATCGGGAGTGCGTTCTTCTATTAGCTTATTCGCTCCGCGAATATTAAATGCAAGTTCTGCTTGTAAAATTTTGGAAATTACAAACGGCCTAAAAAGCTCAAGAGCCATATGTTTCGGCAGTCCGCATTGATTAAGTTTAAGTTCGGGACCGACTACGATAACCGAACGCCCTGAATAATCAACTCTTTTTCCAAGCAAATTTTGGCGGAAAAGTCCTTGTTTTGATTTCAAATTGTCTGATAGAGATTTTAAGGGACGCTTTTGTGATTGACTCATCGCGGCGGAATCATTTTGTTTGGCAATCGAGTTGTCAATCAGCGCGTCGATCGCTTCTTGGATAATTCTTTTTTCATTTCGCAATATTACGTCCGGAGCATTAATTTCTTTTAACTTTTTTAAACGATTATTCCTATTTATAACCCGGCGATAAAGATCATTTAAGTCGCTTGTTGCGTGTCTTCCCCCATCCAACGCAACCATCGGACGCAGGACCGGCGGAATAACCGGAATAACAGTCAAAAACATCCACTCAGGACGAATTCCGGCGTAATTCATGGCGCGAATAAGGGAAAGCCTTTTTTGTAATTTCTCTTTTTCGGCCGCGCTTGCTTTTTCAAGCATTTTTTCAGTGTGAATTTTTAATTTATTCAAATCTAGATTTTTAAAAATAGAGTAAATAGCTTCAGCGCCTATATTTGCCTCAAAACAAGTCCCATATTTCAAAGAATAATGATGAAAAGAAATTTCATTTAAAACTTTTCCTTCATAGATTTCTCCGATCTCTTTTTTGGTGATAGAAAGCAAATTTTTCAATTTCTCTCGAGTTTCATCGTCAGCTACATTTTTTAATTTGGTTTTATATTCCTTATCTAGACTCGTAATAACAGAATCTTTCTCCCCTTCATGAACTTTAGTAATTATATAACCAGCAAAATATATGACTTTTTCAAGGTCAGTTACAGATATATTCAAGAGAATGCTCATCCGAGAAGGCACTCCGCGTAAAAACCAAATATGAGAAACTGGAGTAGAAAGTTCTATGTGACCCATTCGTTCACGTCGCACTATAGAACGAGTAACCTCCACTCCGCATTTCTCACAAATAATATCTTTATAGCGAATTCTGCGATATTTTCCACAATAACATTCATAATCTTTTTCTGGTCCAAATATTTTTTCATCAAAAAGACCTCCGCGTTCGCTCCGACCAGTACGATAATTTATCGTTTCCGGTTTAGTAACTTCTCCATAAGACCATTCCTTTATCTGTTCGGGTGAAGCGAGTCTAAGCGCGATGCTATCAAATTCAGTTGTATTTAGGGTTTTCATATGTTTTATTATTTACTTTCCTTATTAAACGGGCCATATAGTTTTGGACCAGCATCACCAAATTCATAGACAAAATAAAAATAGTAGTCAAGACAATCAACAACTGAAATATTATCCCAGCCACCAATAGAATCATTATTAAATGAAGAATATTTTACGAATTGTGCTTCTTTTTCACCACAAATAAATTTATTTTGCTGAACTTCTTTCAGAAGAATACCTTTTTCGGTTATATCCCATTGCATTGGTGTACTGTTATTAATATATTTTACTCTCCATAGACTTTCATCTTTTAAGACTTTATAGCTGTCGGCAACCCCAGCATCTCTAGCAATTGGAGTGTTTTCTGAAATATATCCCGCCTTTTTTGCAAGAAAAAAGCCAACTACAACAATTAAAACTATGACCGCTATTATTACTGGAATCGAACCTTTTTGATTATTTTTCATATGATTTTTGGTTAAATTTTTAAATACTTGACATATATTTTGTATTTGCTATACTTTTTTTACAAATGGCTTCGGCCCTCCCTTGCGCAAGCAAGGGTAAATAAAGAAAAAATCAAGTAAGCAATTGCTTGATTTTTTCTTTTAAAACACTAAAATCCCTTCAATCTTTTTGCGTCAAAAAGACGCACTTGCGAAACTATAGCCACACTTTGCCCTTCATTCAAATTAAAAGAAAAGTAATATTTTCCTTCTTTTTTTGTGTGAGTTAACGGCACTCCTAAAAAAACTTCATTATTAAATTTTTTTATTATTACAACAGGACGCAAAAATTCTTCACCTCGCCCATCCTGCTCGAAGCCAACATTTTCTCCAATGGAACAAGAAAAAACATCTCGGATTTGAAAATTTATCCTGTTTTCTTTCAGTTCCACTTTTCTTTTAATTTTATGCCAATCAGTAAAATCTTTCATAATAACATTTTTTTATTCTTTATCTATACCTTTCTTCAAATTCACATCAAGCGCTAGACCTCTTAAATAATTGAGGAGCACATTGAACGATGCGGGAGAATTTGGCGGCCTGATTGTTTCATTTTTAATAATAGAATCAAACGTCGCTGATCGACCGAGTATATCATCGGACTTGATAGTAAGCATTTCACGCAGTGTATAAGCCGCGCCGTAACCTTCCAGCGCCCAAACTTGAGATTTTCCGCCAAGAGGCTGTTGAGTGATAAGTGAGTAAGGTCCGATTGAACGCATATGAATTTTGTCTTCAACCATATGATGGAGCTTTAACATATACATATAGCCGACGGCAACATCCTGCTCGAAAGCTTCTCCGGTGCGTCCGTCAAAAAGTTTCAATTTTCCATTCTCCGGTAATCCCGCTTTTGCCAATTCTTGGCTGATTTCTTGGTGTTTAGCTCCTAAAAATGGCGGAACAATAGCTTGATAACCAAGACTGTTCGCCGCCATACCGAGATGCATTTCTAAAATTTGCCCCAAGTTCATACGAGAAGGAACACCAAGCGGCGATAGTATAATATCAACTGGCGTACCATCTGCCATATAAGGCATATCTTCTTCCGGTAAAATTGTTGAAATAACTCCCTTGTTTCCATGCCGTCCGGAAAGCTTGTCTCCAACAGAAATATTTCTGATTTGCGCAAATTCAATTACAATTTTTTTAATAATTCCCGCTTCAAGTGAATGTCCAAGATCGCGAGAAAAAATCTTTACGCCGATAATTCGTCCGCGCTTGCCATGCTCAACCCGCAATGATGTATCTTTAACATCGCGCGCTTTTTCAGCAAAGATTGAGCGCAACAATCGCTCTTCCGGAGTAAGTTCAGTTTCGCCCTTTGGAGTAATTTTTCCGACTAAAATATCATTTTCTCTAACTTCCGCTCCAATGCGGACAATGCCGTCTTCATCCAAGTCTTTAAGTTTGAGTTCTCCGACATTTGGTATATCTCTGGTCGTTATCTCAGGACCCAATTTCGTATCACGTACGATAGCAGTAAATTCTTCAACATAAATCGACGTGAATTTATTGTTTTTTACCAAGCGTTCAGAAACAATTATCGCATCCTCGTAAGTTGATCCAGACCAAGACAAGAAAGCCACAAAAATATTCTGTCCTAGCGAAATTTGTCCGCCGACAGTACTGCTAGTATCTGCCAATATATCGCCTTTTTTTATTTTATCGCCGATATTGGCCAGCGGACGCTGATGAAATACGGCGAAATTATTATTTCTCATAAAATTAATGAGGTTGTATGTGTGTTCCCCTTTTCCTTTTACAACTATTTTTTTTGCGTCTAAATAAGAAATAACACCGTCTTCCAGAGCTACAATTAGCCTGCCTGAATCTCGCGCCGCCAATTCTTCAATACCCGTTGCGACTAATGGCGCTTCAGGCAATACGCAAGGCACAGCCTGCTTCTGCATATTGGATCCCATCAACGCTCTATTCGCATTATTGTGTTCCAAAAACGGAATCATTGAAGTTGCTATGGAAAAAGCTTGATTCGGGGAAACATCAATAAAATCAACTTCATCGCGGGAAATTTCGCCCGGTTCTGTCTTAATTCTAGCTTCTACTTTTTCTTCCAATATTTTTCCATTTTCGTCATAGGGAGTTGCGGCATGCGCAATATTATATTTTTCTTCCTCCAGCGCATTTAAATAAACTATTTTGTCGGTTAATTTTCCATTTTTGACTTTTACGTACGGAGTTTCAATAATTCCAAATTCATTTATTTTTGCGTAAGTAGCAAGATGCAAAATAAGCCCAATGTTCGGACCCTCGGGAGTATGAATAGGGCAAACTCTTCCGTAATGGGAAGGGTGCACGTCGCGAACTTCTAATCCCGCGCGTTCGCGCGTGAGGCCTCCGGGCCCCAACGCCGAGAGAGTGCGCAAATGTTCTATTTCATAAAGCACATTCTCTTGCGCCATAAATTGCGAAAGCTGGTTTGTGGTGAAAAATTCTTTTATTCGAGCCTGAAGCGGACGCTGATTGATAATAGCGATAGGCATTGCGGTATCAACGTCAATAATAGACATTCTGTCTTGAATATTTCTTTTGATTTGCATCATACCAGTGCGGATTTTTTGCTGAAGTATTTCCCCGACAAACCTGACGCGTCTCTGGCCCAAGTGATCAATGTCGTCAGACTTAGCGAGAGGGTCATTGTTTAAATTAATGATATTTGCAATCACAGTTACTAAATCTTCTTTGGAAATAGTTCTCCTAGCCAACGCCGCTTCGTCCATAGGCTTATCAAAACGTTTATTAAATCTAAAACGACCAACCGGAGAGAGATCATATTTTTCAGCGGTAAATAAAGAATTGATAAACTCTTTGGCATTATCGGCTGTCGCCATATCGCCGTCCCTTAGACGCTTGTAAATTTCAATGTATGAATCATTTAAACTCTTGATTCCGTCTTTTGCCAAACAATTTTTTATTGTTTTTTCCAAGACCGAAGCTGGCTCTTGCTCATCAGATTTGGCAGATGCAACACCTTTAGTGGAAAAAGCTTTCAAAACTGCTTCATTGGTCTCATAACCCATAACTCGAAGAAGCGCAGTCGCGGGGAATTTTCTTTTTTTGTCTATTCTTATGTAAATGCCGCCGTCAGTTTCGGATTCTATTTCTATCCATACGCCGCGGGCTGGAATAATTTTAGCGCCAAAATATCTGTTACCCTTATTTTCAGATTCCGTAAAGAAAACCCCGAAACTTCTGGCAAGTTGTGGCACAATGACGCGCTCTACGCCGTTTATAATAAAAGTTCCGTGAGGGGTCATCAAAGGAAATTCAGACATAAAAACCTCCTGCTCCTTCACCGTACCTAAAATTTTATTGGTTAGTTTCATTCGCGCCTTAAGCAATCCTTGGAAAGAGAGTTTGTTTATCTTTGAATTATTTTCATCAGTTTTCGATTCACTAAGAGAAAAAGAAGTGAATTCAAGCTGAAACTTTTTTGTGGAGTAATCGTTGATAGGAGAAAATTCTTTAAACACTTCGCCAATTCCCTGTTCAACCAACCATTTGAAACTTTTTAGTTGAGCTTCAATTAAATTTGGAAATTCTACTAGAGGTTTTTTATATCTTGAAAAATATTTTTTCGAACGTTTGGTTATCGTATGCATGATAGATTTTTAAGAAGTGTAACGACTATAAAAATCATCACCCTATTAAATGAAAACTTTGATTTCAACTTTTGCTAAGCAAAAGTTATTTAATAGGGCAAAGAAAACTATAGTCACTAGTTCCTTAGTTTTCTAAAAAATTTATTTAGATATGATTAAGTTAAAACCTTGTAATACAAACATTATATACACAGGATTGCATCCGATACTCAATCAATGAATCAAATCGAAGTATACTTATCTCAGCATTTTTGTCAACTAACTGTATTCGTCCACTGTTAATAACTTAAAAACAAAATTTTATAGTTTTTTGAATCAAGTACTCGGTGCTGGCGACTGCCTACTTTCGCCAAAAAGACTATCATCGGCTCAACAAGGCTTAACTTCTCTGGTTCGAATGGGTGAGCTTGGGAAAGGGACCCGACCGCAAGACTCATTGAGAATTTTTCTAGTGTACTCACGACGAAAAAGTCCAATAGTGCTGAAATGCGATAAGCATTTCAGAGTCGGAGCACGACGATGCGAGACGGGATAGCGGAATTTTTCAGCAGAAAAATATCCGTATCAGCCCCTGTAAGGGGGAGGTGAGACCTAAAAATCTTTATTTTTCTTCAACACCATTTTTATTAATTTTAGCAAAAACACTTTTACCTTCTTGAAATATTACAGATCTACGATATTTTTTTGCAATTTCCTTGGCATATTCAATTGCTTTTTCCATATCAAGATAACCATCGTTCTTCTGTTCCACATCTTTGCCGTCAATTCCATAAGATAAATAGTAAAGTGGGCCACCTTCACCACCTGTCCTAACTAATTTTAGATCAATGGGATCCTGCTCTTTTTCAGAACCCTCAGAATGTCCTAGGGTTTCAAAGACATTATTCTTATTATCCATATTTATATTTAATTTTTAATTAGAAACCCGACCTTTTTATAATACCACATTTTTGCAAAAATCTTTTTAAATTTTAATTTCTTGTTTTTAATTCAACTTCCTCTTTTTTAAGATCAAATCTTACAATAAAATTTTCAAAAAATCCTTTTTGTCCAACAATTCCATAAGGAATAACTCTTCCAGCAACGTCCGGCATAAAACCAGCTTCAATTTTAAAATCCCAACCACCAACTTCAATAGTTACTGGATGCAAATAATACAGAGAGGCTTTGCCACCCACGCCAAAAACTTCTTTAACTTTTCCCTTTTTAATATCTATGCCTATTGCTTCGCCAACACTCTGGTCAAATAAACAAATATCCGCACCAGAATCAACTAGGACTTCATATCTTACAGAATTTTCTGCATGCTTTAATCTTGCTTCTATGACGGGTCTTAGAGCAGAACCATATGCCTTATATTTGAATTTCATAATGACCCAACATAAGTAAATAGACTCTCAGGCATGCGAGTTAATATTGGATCACTGTATCCATTTTTTTTTGCTTTTTCTAAGGCTTCTTTGAGAGTTTTTCCTGAACTCAAAACTGTTACCTCATCATCAGCAAGAGCAACCCAAAGACCCTTATATTTCTTATAGATTTTTGTCCAATCAATAGCCATATGCTTAATAATAACAAATCAATGAAAAACTGCAACAAACAAAAAACCAGTAAATGTTTACTAGTTTTCTAGAATCAAGTACTCGGTGCTGGCGACTGCCTACTTTCGCCAAAAAGACTATCATCGGCTCAAATTCTGTTCGGAATGGGAAGAGGTGTGACCTTGAATACATTGTTCTGGCGCCTAGCTACTTTTGCCATGAAAGACTATCATCGCCACTAGCGGGCTTAACTTCTCTGTTCGGAATGGGAAGAGGTGTGGCCCCGCCGTCAAAGCACCAGAACATTATAGCTTTAGCTTAGTTTAAAACTAAAAACTGAAGCGTAAATTGAGGTGCACTCCGTGAGGCTGACAATCCTCTACCTCTGGTAGTAGGTAGACCATACAAGGGCACGGAGTGCACAAAAGAACAAACAGATTTTATCCCAAAACTCAATTTTCAATTTTTCTCGCCCACACCGAAGTTTCGGCGAGACAAGTGTGATTTTCAAATTTCTTAACAGGAATCGAAACATTAGTACTTCTCAGCTCAACGCATTACTGCGCTTACACTTAAAGCCTATCAACGTGATCATCTCTCACGGTTCTCCCTCTTAGATGCTTTCAGAGGTTATCCATTCCCGACATAGCTACCGAGCAGTGCCCTTGGCAGGACAGCTCGCACACCAGAGGTCAGTTCACATCGGTCCTCTCGTCACATAATCCCCTATTTCTAGGAGTGTAGACTATATCTTCATCCTTTCCTGTACTCAGAAAGAGGATGTTGGCGTATTACAAGCATAAGCCTGTCTCTAAATAAGAGACTTTCCAGCGTTATGCAAGTCCGTCTTGATTATCAAATCAAGAACAAGTCGTTACGGGGTCAAATCTAAAATTTTATACAATTCGCTTTTTGTTTTTTTCTTTTTAGTAACATAGTTTTCACTTTGAATTACTAAAATTAGGTCAATAAGTTTAGCTAATTGCTTTTTTGTTAGCTTACTGAACTTAGTATTAGATAATATTTCACACGCTTGTAAAAGCGCTTGAGTTTGAAGTTTTTTGAATTGAATATATGGCGACAAATTTTTAAGAATATTTCTTATTTGTTCATAGCCATTTATTCTCAATTCGGTCATTCCATCATTTCTTCTGGAAATATAACCAATACCCAAAACTTCTTGTATCCAATACAAAGCCTTTTCGTGCCTAGTATCTTGATAGAAACAAATTGTAGTCATAAAACGAATTGCTCGTTTAGTATCGCTTCGCTTTTTAAGCTGAAGCATCAGACTACCGTCTCCATCCAGAAAACCGGCAATATATGCTAACTTGATTTTAGATCGACTTCCCACGGTATTATCTTAACATATTTCTGGTCCTCAAGCGAATTATAGTACCAAAGACCGTTCGATACTACTTTTCATTGAACAAGAAAAAGTAATGAGGATTTCACCGTTATTAGCCACTTTTTCATCACACATTTCTGCGTGAAGTAGCAGGCCCTTACGGGCTACTAGATGCAAATCTTTTCAAGAATCAACGAGTGCAGTAGATAGGAGACCAACCTGTCTCACGCATCTACGTCCATAATTACTTATGGGATTGGACTGTGACATCGACTCAAATGAGTCGTCTAACATTCAGTCTCTACGGGCGAGTTAAAAAACTCTTCCCTCGGCGTTACCCTCTCTTAAAAGAGTTCGGGTTTCTCCGATATAAGTTAGCTTGCCATCTCATATTACTACAAGACGCCGCCGTGATTGCTAAAAATTTAGCAATGATTGATTTCGATTAAAACAGTTCAAATTTTTAAGTTCAAATTCCTCTGAGGGTTCAAACTGTCGAAAAAACAATTACGAATTAAGAATTAGTAATTGCGAATTTAAATACAAAATGCATTTTCATTCGTAATTCGTAATTGATAATTGTCAATTATTTGTTCAACGGTCTGAACCCAGCTCGCGTACCTTTTTAATTGGCGAACAGCCAAACGCTTGGCAGCTTCTCCGCCGCCGCGCTAAGGTGAGCCGACATCGCTTGTCGACATTTTTCTCCCGTTACCGGAAGGATCGGACTATATCTTCACCCTTAAAAATATTTTCATATTTTATAAGGGGTTCGGCGTGTTAGCGTAAAATAAATTTCTACGCTCCGACCAGTTAAGGTCAAGTCTCTACAGGGTCAATTCAGCACTAATTTCTAAGCTCTTGACAAAATAAGTATAATCTGCTATACTACCACAAGTTGGAATTGCCTTAGTGCGCCAACGAAGTCGTAGTGTGCTCCGAACTACGCCATCCTGCGATCCACAGTGTTAAAGCGGTCGAGAGATGTACATCTCGGAGAGGTGGGCGGACGCATGTCTTAGCCCACTTTTTTATTGTCTAAAAACTCAAAAATTAGTACTGAACGACTTCCCGCGGTATTGTCCATGTTTATATTATACCATTGAGGTATAAGTCTAGTGCATGGAGTCCACCGTTATAAGCCAAATTATTTTTGTATCGCATTACTACGATAGGCGCCCCGATGTTTCTCAACTTTTACATTGAGAGTTAAGGTGCCGAACTCCGCCGTCGATATGAACTCTTGGGCGGAACTAGCCTGTTCATTA
>Ga0076116_106_pt1 | contig 12914 bp, 9 predicted proteins | sample RifGroC2_FD_67673 | JGI IMG/M metagenome (GOLD analysis project Ga0076116, IMG submission 67673) | Parcubacteria (Yanofskybacteria) bacterium GW2011_GWC2_37_9
TCCGAATAATTAACTTTTCTTGACATAGTTATATACTATAATATATACTGGTTTTTGACAAGTATTTTGTGGTCACGAAAAACTTGCTAAAATAATAGATAGGTATATAATGTGCGTATTATAAAAAATAAATTAAAAAAAATAAAAAGTTATGAGCAAAATAATAGGTATAGATTTAGGTACAACAAATTCGGCAGTAGCTGTTATTGAAGGAGGTGCGCCGAAAATTATTGAAAATATTGAAGGTAATCGCACTACGCCTTCGGTGGTCGCGACCGCAAAAAATGGCGATCGCATTGTGGGACTTCTGGCCAAAAGACAAGCAATAACAAATCCAGAAAACACAATTGCAGAAATCAAGCGTTTTATGGGGCATCGTTTTGATGATGCGGAAGTGCAAAAAGATCGCGTAACGGCATCATTTAAGATTGAAGCAGGAGATGGTGGCGGAGTGAAAGTTAAAATGACGGATAAATTTTATCGACCGGAAGAAATTTCCGCGATGATTTTGCAAAAAATAAAAACCGATGTGGAAGCGAAGTTGGGAGAAAAAATTACTGAAGCGGTTATAACCGTGCCTGCATATTTTAATGACGCGCAAAGAAAAGCAACCAAAGATGCGGGAGCGATTGCCGGTCTTGATGTTAAACGCATAATCAATGAACCTACCGCTGCCGCTCTTGCTTACGGATTTGATAAAAAGAAAAATGAAAAGATTGTGGTCTACGATTTCGGCGGAGGAACTTTTGATGTGTCAGTGCTGGAGATAGGCGGCGATGTGATAGAAGTAAAATCTATTGACGGAGACAGTCATATGGGTGGAGGCGATATTGATCGAAAAATAGTCAAGTGGATTGCGGAAGAATATAAAAAGGAATCTGGCATTGATGTAACCAAGGATCCGTTAGCGCATCAAAGATTAAGAGAAGCGGCAGAGAAAGCCAAGCACGAACTTTCTACCACAATGGAGGCAGAAATAAATATTCCATTTATCACTTCTGACGCCGGAGGACCAAAACATTTGCTGATGAAAATGTCTCGCGCCACTTTAGAGTTGCTCACTAAAGATTTAATTGATCGTTCAATTGAAATAACCAAAAGAGCGCTTGCGGCCTCGCCTTTCAAAATGGATGAAATAAACGAAATCATAATGGTTGGCGGACAAACCAGAATGCCGAAGATTGTGGAAGCAGTCAAAAATCTTTTTGGCAAGGAACCAAATATGTCTATCAATCCGGATGAAGTTGTGGCGCTCGGCGCCGCAGTGCAAGCTGGAGTGCTTGCCGGAGATGTGCGCGATGTGCTCTTGCTTGATGTTATACCGCTGTCTTTAGGTATTGAAACGCTTGGGGGCGTGGCTACAAAATTGATTGAAAGAAATACAACCATTCCATCCTCTAAATCTCAAATATTCTCAACAGCGGCCGACAATCAAACTTCTGTTGAAATACATATTGTGCAAGGAGAGCGTCCGATGGCCTCTGATAATAGGTCTTTGGGCCGATTTATCTTGGACGGAGTTCCACCAGCGCCTCGAGGTATGCCTCAAATTGAAGTGTCTTTTGACGTAGATGCGAACGGAATTTTAAATGTGGCTGCTAAAGATAAAGCTTCCGGCAAGACTCAATCAATCAAAATTGAAGCAAGTTCTGGACTGAAAGATGAGGAAATTAAAAAAATGCAGAAAGATGCGGAACTTCACGCCGAAGAGGATAAGAAAAAGAAAGAGGTTGTGGATGTCAAAAATACTGCGGAAATGATTATTTACACTGCCGAAAAAGCGCTGAAAGACAATGAAGCGAAAATTCCTGCGGAATTAAAGGATAGTGTCAATGCGAAAATCACTGCGCTTCGGGGCGTAAAAGATGGCACTGATGGAGAGGCAATCAAAAAGGCTACCGAAGAACTTTCTTCTGAAATGTCCAAAATAGGGGAGGCAATAGCAAAAAGTTCATCCGCCTCTGGTGGGCCCGATACAAAAACTCCCGAAGAACAAAATCCGGAAGTAAAAGATGCGGAATTCAAGGAAAGTAAAGATGACAAAGGAGAAAAGCCGAAAAAATAGAATTGTTAAACATTTAAACATTTAAACATTTAAACATTAAAATTAATTTTTAAAGAAATAGAAATATGTTTGAATTTATAAAAAAACATTTACTTCCGGCAGAAAATTATCAAGAGCCAATCAAACCAAGGCTTGATGATCCTCTGAAAGTGGGAAGGGAAATTATCGTAAAAAGAAGTGAAGAATCTGGCGGAGCATTAGAAGGTGATTTTAAAATTACTGCATTTATTGATGATGGAAAAACTGTTGTTGTTCAAAAGAGATTACCGGGAGAAAAAGTACTGGTAAAAGAAGTACCTCTCAGAGAACTAGAAAAATTAAATCCGCCAAGGGAGAGGTAAAAACACTATACGATAATAAAAATTAATTTTCTCATGCGTAGGGCTTTTAGTTTTTTCTATTTTATTGTAAAATAGCGTTATATGGAATTACCGCAAATACCTCTTAACAAAGAGATCACATATCTTGGGCTTACCACTTATCGGGACAAGAATCAGCTTTTTGGCATAAAGCGCAAAGATAGGCGTCAGCATGTTTATATACTTGGAAAGTCTGGCACCGGTAAATCGGTTTTGATGTTTAATATGATTATCCAGAACATTAAAAACGGTGATGGGGTTTGCATGGTTGACCCGCACGGGGAAAATGTAGAATCGGTTCTTTCGGCTATTCCGCCACATCGCATTAAAGATGTAATTTATTTTAATCCAGCCGATGCAGACCATCATATCGGATTCAATGTACTAGAGCTGATTGACCCTCAATATAAACATTTGGTGGCATCAGGATTGATGGGTATTTTTACTAAAATTTGGGCGAATGCTTGGAGCGCTCGAATGGAATACATTTTAAATAATGCAATTTTAGCGCTTCTTGACACGCCGGGTACGACTTTGCTCGGCATTCCTCGAATGCTAGTGGATAAAGATTATAGGCAGAAAATTATTTCCAATTTGAAAGATCCTGTTATTAAAGCTTTCTGGGTGCATGAATATGAAGCTTGGCAAGATAAATTCAGAAATGAAGCTATTGCGCCAATTCAAAATAAAGTCGGGCAGTTTCTTTCCACATCCATCATTAGGAATGTTGTTGGCCAATCCAAGAGCACAATCAATATCTTTGACATAATGAACGAGGGAAAAATTTTCCTAGTCAATGTTTCTAAGGGGCGTATCGGAGAAGACAATTCTGGTCTTTTAGGAGGGATGATTATTACCAAAATTCAGCTTGCGGCTATGGAACGAGTGCGAATCCCCGAAGAATCCCGCAGAGATTTTTATCTTTATGTGGATGAATTTCAGAATTTCGTGACGGACGCTTTTGCCGGTATTTTATCTGAAGCCAGAAAATACAGGTTAAATTTAACTGTGGCTCATCAATATACTGCTCAACTAGTGGCGGACAAAAGTTCAGCAGTGCGCGATGCTGTTTTTGGCAACGTCGGTACGATGATAGTTTTTAGAGTTGGATCTGACGATGCGGAATTTCTGGAATCAGAATTTGATCCGGAATTTACTCCGCAGGATATTGTGAATTTGCCGAATTACAAAGTTTACATAAAATTAATGATAGATGGAGTAACCTCTCGTCCTTTCTCGGCAAAGACTTTGCCGTCAATGGTAAAATCTGGCGATAAAAAGATCGAAGAAGAGGTAATTAAATCCTCGCGCGTCCTCTATTGCAGAAGTAAAGGAGTTGTAGAAAGAGAAATTAATGATTGGAGCGGAATGTCGCTTGGTAATGATAATGAACCAGGCAATACAGAAAAATTTGGAGTTATTTGTTCACTTTGCAAAAAAGAAACGACAGTGCCTTTTAGGCCAGATCCGGGCAGGGCAGTTTATTGCAAGGATTGCATAGCAAGAATAAAATCTGGCGAAGTAAAGGTGAAAAAGGATTCAGAAAATCAAATTAAACACGATGAATCCACGTTTTTCAAACCCTTAGCCGATTTGGGCATAGAGTTTCCTACTAAAGAAATGGCAAGCGGAAATCAAAAAAAAGGCAAGTCTTCATCTCTGGTGAGCAATACTGGAGTGTTTGGGACCATTAAAAAAGTTTTTAATAAAGTTTCAACTACTAAAGTCGGAAAACAAAATTTGGCATTAAGAGAAATTTTAAATAAAACTCTGGCAAATCAATCTAAAGCTGAAAAAATTGTTCAGCCTCCTCCGGCTGAAATTTCTCTTGATGCTCTTAAAGATAAAAAATCTGCATCTTCCAAATCCGCCCGCCAATCGGCGGGCGGGGATCGCGCCGCTAGTTCAGAGGATATGAATAAGCTGAAAGATTTAATTTTAGAAAAAATTGAAAAAGAAAAAGAAGAAACAATTCCAGTTCCTCCATCTAATCCTGTCCCTAAAAATCCCCAACCCGAGACTGGTCAGCCTAAAACTGAAAAAGTGAAAGAAGTGCCAGAAGACGTTCTCCGAAAAATTTTAGAATAAAAAATGACTCAAGAATGTAAAAAATGTAAGCAGAAATTTATCTTAGACAAAGATGATCTTTCTTTTTATGAAAAAATAAAAGTGCCAGCGTCTCTTATTTGTCCAGATTGTCGCTTTAAAATGCGGGCAGTCTTTAGAAATGAGCGGACTTTATACAAGCGAACTTGCGATTTATGTAATCGTTCAATTATCACAATGTATAATCCAAATTCTCCCTATACTATATATTGCAATGACTGTTGGATTTCTGACAAGTGGGATCCATATTCTTATGCGGTAGATTACGATTCAGCTCAACCTTTTTTTGAGCAATTAAAAAAGCTTATTACAAAGGTTCCCAAATCTGCTACATACAGTAGTATATCCACAGGTGTGAATATTAATAGCGAGTATGCCAACTTTGCTGGAGGTAATAAAGATGGTTATTTGATTTTTAATTCTGGTCCAAATAATGAAAATTGCGCTTACTCGCGTGGTATCATCGATAGTCAAGATGTTTTTGATATTTATTACGCTGATAAAATTGAAAATTGTTATGAGTGTATAAATATTCATAAAAGCACTGGTGTAATTTATGGGCAAAATATATCCGATTGCATAGATTCTCGTTTTGTTTTGAATTGTTCGGGTTGCCAAAATTGTTTTGGCTGTGTCAATTTGCGCCATAAATCTCATTATTTTTTTAATGAACCGCTTTCTAGAGATGAATGGATGAAGCGAGTAAATAAAATTTCCGGCAGTTTTTTGAAAACGGAAGAAACAAAACGCAAATTTTTAGAATTTTCACTTAAATTTCCACATCGCAATAGTAATAATTTAAAAATTGAAAATTGCTTAGGTGATTATATTTTTGAATCAAAAAATTGCTACAAATGCTTTGAAGTTTCTTTTGGTGAAGATATGCGACATTCTTTTTCAGTAAAAAAAGGCAAAGATTGCGCAGATATGATTGGTCACTGTCGCAGGTCAGAACTATTATATAATGGGGTTGGGGTGGGAGCAGGCTCAAGGAATGTTATTTGTTCTTGGTGGGTTGAAAGCTCTCAAAATGTTGAATATTCATTTGCCACTCGTCAAAGCAAGAATTGTGTTGGATGTGATGCTATTAAAGGTGGAGATTTTATTATTTTAAACAAACATTACAGTAAAGAAGAATATCAAAAAATAAAAAATAACATAATAGAAGAATTAAAAAACAAAGGTATTTATGGCGATTTTTTTCCTACCGATCTTGCTTTTTTTGCCTATAATGAAACGATAGGACAAGACAATATGCCACTTACTAAAGAACAAGCTCTCGCGCAAGGTTTTCGCTGGGAAGACGATATTCAAAAGACAGAAGGGAAGGAAACAATGAAACCCGAGGATATTCCTGATCACATAAAAAATGTACCAGACAGTATTTTGGATGAAATATTAACTTGCGCAAAATGTTCCAGAAATTACCGCTTAATTAGACGTGAGCTTGAATTTTACAGAAAAATGCTTATTCCTATTCCTAGAATATGCTGGAGTTGCCGTTTTACAGACCGCATTGTCCGCCGCGGTCCGTATAAATTCTGGACCCGCAATTGCGCCAAATGCAAAAAAGAAATTACAACAAATTATTCACCCGAGTGTAAAGAAGTAATGTACTGTGAGATGTGTTTTCAGCAAGAGGTTTATTAGAATTATATAGATTTCTTAATATATCATATATGATAGTCTAAGGAATTAAAAATTATGGATAACGTCACAAAAAATTGTCAGAATTGCAAGAAGGACTTCATAATAGAACCGGAAGATTTTAATTTTTATGAAAAAATAAAAGTTCCAGCTCCGACTTTTTGCCCGGAATGTCGAAATCAGCGAAGAATGTCGTGGAGAAACGAGCGCTCTCTTCATAAAATAAAATGTTCTGCTCCGGGTCATTCAGAGGAGATTATAAGTATGTATGGCAATGTTCAAAATTTAGTTATTTTTGATAATGAATACTGGTGGAGTGATAAGTGGAATCAGATGGATTATGGTTTTCCTTATGATTTTTCAAAACCATTTTTTGTTCAATTTTCCGAACTCTTTAAACGCGTACCCTTGGCAGCTCTTTCAACTATCAACTCGGTAAATAGCCAATACACAAACTTTGTCGAATGTAACAAGAATTGCTATCTTATTTTTGGCTCGGGTTGGAATGAAAATGTTCGGTACGGCAACAAACTATTAACCTGTAAGGATTCCCAAGATCTATTTATGTGCACCAAATGCGAACTCTCCTATGAATGTATTGATTGCGCAGAATCATATCGATTATTTTGGAGTTTCAAATCTAAAAATTGCACCGATTCTTACTTTCTTTATAATTGCAAAAACTGCACCAATTGTTTTGGCTGCTCTAATTTGGTCAGTAAATCATATTGCATATGGAATAAAGAATACACCAAAGAAGAATATTTTAATCAATTACAAAAGCTCAGCATAAGTAATTATAGCAACCTTCTTTTGTTACAGAAAAAGTTTATGGAAAAAATATATTTTTCCTCTGTTCATCGATATGCCAATATCATATCTTCGATAAATTGCACTGGCGACAATATCAGTGAATCAAAAAATTGTAAAAATTGCTTTGAGGCTTTTAAAAACGTGGAAAATGCAAAATATGAATATGGAACTCTCGATGTAAAAGATTCATATGATGGCAATGGAATTTTTGATAACGAATTGTCTTATGAATGTGTAGACTGCAATAGAGACGGAAATAATTCTTTTACAATTACTACATACGATTCCAATAATGTGAGATATGCATTTAATTGTCATAATCTAACAAACTCTTTTGGATGTATCGGTCTGCGCAAAAAATCTTATTGTATTTTGAACAAGCAGTATACGAAAGAAGAATATGAAAAACTTTTGCCTAAAATTATAAAACAAATGGATTCTATGCCGTATATAGACCGAAAGGGAAGAGTGTATAAATATGGAGAATTTTTTCCAATAGAACTTTCGCCATTTTATTATAATGAAACCCTAGCTCAAGAATATTTTCCAATTGATGAAAAAGACTCCTTGGTTTATAGGTATGAATGGCAGCCGAAAGAAAATAGGAATTATAATATTGATATTGACGTAAAAAACTTGCCTGAAGATATAAAAAATACAGACGATTCTATTATTGGCAAGGTAATAGGATGCGCGCATACTGGTCTTTGCAACGAACGATGTACCGAAGCTTTTAAAATTCTTTCTGAAGAATTGCAATTCTATAAAAAAATGAATTTAGCGCTTCCAAGATTATGCCCAAATTGCCGACATTTTACACGATTACACAAACGAAATCCGCTGAAACTTTGGCATAGAAAATGCATGAAGCCAAACTGTCCAAATGAATTTGAGACTTCTTATGCTCCCGAGCGACCGGAAATAGTTTATTGCGAGAAATGTTATCAGCAAGAGGTTTACTAAATTTTATGCTAAAATAGCCAGTATATATGCCCAAGCCGAATCGAGTGCAAATAATCAAATATGGACCGCCGCCGCCAGAGTTACCTGTTTTTGGCAAGGTAAAACCGGAGGATGTTTCTTTTATTGGGCGGACGAATTACGTGGCTTCTTTAGAAGAAAAGAAATTTGTTTTTGGTATAAAACGTGTAGATCGCAGACGCCATCTTTATATTGTTGGAAAATCCGGGGTCGGCAAGACTAAATTGCTTGAGCTTTTTATACGTCAAGATATAACCTATAATCACGGTTTATGCCTGATTGATCCGCACGGTGATGTAATAGAAGCAATGCTCAACTATATCCCAAAAGAGCGCATAGAGGATGTATGCATTATAGATCCGTCCGATATTGATTTTCCAGCGTCCTTTAATCCACTTGCTAATGTGGATCCGTTATTTAAATTTCAATTAACTCAAGGATTAATTGAAGTTCTACATAAACAATTCGGAGCTAACTGGACGCCCCGTCTTGAGCACGTATTCCGATTTACATGCTTGGCGCTTCTTGACTATCCGCATGCTACGATGCGTGGAATGATTTCTATGTTGACAGACAGAAACTATAGACAAAAGGTCGTTGAATATATTACTGATGACATGGTTAAAAGATTCTTCGCTATTGAATTCGCTGATTGGTCTGAAAAATTTGATACAGATGCTATTATTCCGCTTGTAAATAAACTCGGACAATTTCTCTCAGACCCATTACTTCGAAATATCTTCGGACAGAAACAAAATAAAATAGATATTAGCGAACTCATGAATCAAGAAAAAATAATTTTAATCAATCTTTCCAAAGGTCGCATCGGGGAAGAAAATTCGTCTTTCTTTGGCTCAATGTTCTTGACAAAAATAAAACAGGCAGGAATGGAAAGAGCAAGTATCCCCGAAGCGGAACGTAAAGATTTTTACTTATACATCGACGAGTTTCACAATATTGTTACTCAAACATTTGAAAATATTTTGTCAGAAGCTAGAAAATACGCTCTTAATCTTACAATAGCTCACCAATATATTGGCCAGCTTCTTCCTCAAGTTCAGCATGCGGTGCTTGGCAATACCGGAAGCCTGATTTGTTTTAGAGTTGGTGGAGAAGACGCAGTTAAATTAAAACCGGAATTCGCGCCTCTATTTGATGTTAAAGACATGATCAATCTTGCGATAAAAGAATTTTACATAAAAATGACGATTGATGGAGAGTCTCATGACCCGTTTTCAGCTGAAACTCTTAATGTGCTTCCTCCGACGCACCCGTCTTACCGAAAAGAAATTATAGAAGCTTCTCGAAGAAAATATTCCATACCAAAAGACGATGCGGCTAAACTTATCGCTAAGGAAGAGGCTACGATAATCAGAAGTGTGGAGGAAAAAGCGATAATTGAAGGAAGAGCCAAGAGAAAGGAAAAGGAAAAAAATGGAAATAATGAAAAAACTGAGTCTGTCGATTCAATTACTGAAGCAGAAGAGAGCGATTCAGCCAAACCTAAGGCAAAAGCTTCACAAGAAGCCGAGCCTATGATATAAAGTCATATTTATGATACAATCATCTATTGATATGAATTCATATAAAGATTTTAAAAACAGATTTAAATTACTGGCCGGTAAGCATCGGCATTTAGTTGTCAATACACTTTCTAATATATTTACAATGCGATTGATCGGGAATAAAACACATGGCGATTTAGCAGAAATCGGCATGGCAGAATTTATTAACCAGTTTATGTATGATTTTAAAAGTATTCATGTCGGTAAAGATCTTTTTCGTGCGAAAGAACACGAAGAAGATATTGTAATTATAAATGAGGTTACAAATTCAAAATTTCCACTTAGTCTGAAAGCTTATGGTGATGGTCCACTACAACTTTCCACAGATAGCGACCAAAAAATGTTTCCTTATCTTGAAAAACAAGGAAAAAATATTAATGATAAAAAGAAAATAGAAGAAATATTTTCCTCAAAAGCATTTTCTGAATTCAACAATATAAATATTATGCCTCTTATTTATCGCGAGGAAGATAAGCAATGCAATATAATTATTTTTGATCACGAAAAAGCACGCAGGCAAACAGCTAGAATTTTATATATTGGCAAAGGAAAAAGTTTGAAAAGTAAGAGTAAAGGTAAAACGCGTAAGCATCCAATTTTTATGTTTTTGGATGAAAAAGACAATTATATTTGTGAAGTTCGTTATGGTGGCGCATCAGCAAATGCGCTACAGAGAGGACTTTGGACACAGACAAAAAATGCTACCGCTTATTTTGATAGTCTTACAAACGGCTGGATTGATTATTCACACAATCATATTCTAGTGAAATTATTTAGTCTTGCATTAAATAGCACAGAAAAAGGTCATGAAGAAGCAAATATAATTTTACAAAAAGATATTGATAATTTAAAAAAGATTTAATATGGCACAAACTTTATTTGGTGAAAAAGATTTTTCTTACATAAAAACTCAGGGGATTAAATATGCAGGATCAAAACTAAAAATAATTCCTTATATTTTAGAAATTATAAAAGACCTAGAGATTAAAACAGTTTTGGATGGTTTTAGTGGTTCAACTCGCGTAAGTCAGGCTTTTGCGCAAGCGGGGTATGACGTTACCTCCAACGACATTTCATATTGTTCTGAGGTGTGCGCAAAATGTTTTTTATTAAATAATAAAGAAAAAGAATACTATCAAAAAATAATTGATAAGCTGAATTCGTTAAAGGGTCATCGTGGTTGGTTTACAGATAACTATGGGGGTGACGAAGAAATGAGTGTGAAAATGCCATTTCAAAAGAAAAATACAAAAAAACTAGATGCAATACGAGATGAAATAGAAAAACTGAATTTAAATGATATTGATAAATCTGTTATTTTAACAAGTTTATTATTTGCGCTTGATTCTGTAGATAGCACGCTCGGGCATTTTTCCTCATATCTTTCTTATTGGTCTGATAGGTCATATAAAGATTTATTTTTAAAGCTTCCCAACTTACCAAAAACTAATGGTGACCATAAAGTTTTTAGAAAGGATATTTTTGAAGTTGTAAAAAATAATGAGTTCGATCTCGCATATTTTGACCCACCTTATGGATCTAATAATGAAAAAATGCCACCAAGCAGGATTAGATATAATGCCTATTATCATATTTGGACTACTATTGTTAGAAACGACAAACCAATTCTTTTTGGTAAAGTGAATAGAAGAGAAGACACAAGAGATACAATTTCTGCTTCCATATTTGAAGAATTTAGAAAGAATGATAGAGGCTCTTTTATAGCAATGGAAGCAATTAGGACACTTATCCAAAATACTAAAGCAAAATATATTTTACTTTCTTACAGTTCGGGAGGACGAGCAACCAAAGAAGAGCTTACTCGCATTCTCAATGAATCTGGCAAAGTATTAAAAGTTGTAGAAATAGATTATAAAAAAAATATTATGGCTAGTATGAGTTGGACGAAAGAGTGGATAAGTTCCAATGATTCACATAAAGAGTATCTATTCTTGATGGAAAAATTTCCATTTTTTAAGGATGTTTCTCATTCAGTTAAAAATCCTAAAAAGATGGTTTTTGCGTAAGTTTTCTATTTGATTTTTAAGGAATTATTTGTTACATTGTTATTATGGCAAAAGATTATTATGAAACATTAGGGGTAAATAAGGGCGCGTCAAAAGACGAAATTAAAAAGGCTTTTTATAAGTTGGCGCACAAATATCATCCTGACAAAAAGGAGGGGAACGAAGCGAGATTTAAGCAAGTAAATGAGGCCTATCAAGTGCTTTCAGATGACGCTAAACGTTCAAAATATGACCAATACGGATCTGGCTTTGAAAGCGCGCAACAGGGCGGATTTGGAGGCTTCAGCGGAACTGATTTTTCCGGAGGATTTCAAGGCGCGAATGTAGATTTTGATTTTGGAAATTTAAACGATATTTTTAGTGATTTTTTTGGCGGCGGAATGAGCGGGGGAAGAAGAGAAACAAGACGAGGTAGAGATATCTCCACTGAAATTCAAATTTCTTTTTATGATTCTATTTTTGGAACTAATAGAAAGGTTTTGATTACCAAAACTTCAAATTGTCTTGCGTGCCATGGTTCTGGCGCAAAGACTGGTTCCAAGATGGAAACTTGCAAAATTTGCAATGGCCAAGGAAAAATTCGCGAATCAAAAAGAACAATTTTTGGCAATATTGCCAATACAAAAATTTGCGAAGTTTGTCTGGGAACAGGCGAAGTACCCAAAGAAATTTGTGAGACTTGTAAAGGCAAAGAAGTATTGCGTCGCGAGGAAGAAGTTTCAATTGTTATTCCTGCGGGAATACGCGACGGAGAGATGATTCGTATGACTGGTTATGGTGAGGCAATATCCAAGGGAACAACTGGAGATCTCTATATAAAAATAAATGTGGCATCACATAATGTGTTTAAGCGCGATGGCAATGATCTAGTGATGAGTTTGAATTTAAAACTCTCTGACGCGCTTCTAGGCATGGAGTATCCTTTACGAACTCTCGATGGGGAAATCAAAGTTACTATTCCAGAAGGTGTAGCGATAAATGAAATTCTCCGTGTGCGGGGCAAGGGCGTGCCTATTTCAAAGAATAAACGCGGTGATCTTTTGATTAAACTCAATATCAAGCTTCCAGGAAAATTATCTCGCAAATCCCGCGAAATCGTGGAAGAACTCAAAAAAGAAGGGATATAGTATGCTTCCCTCAAATATAATTTATATTGCTGTTATTGTCAGTTTAATACTTTGAATTACGAAACTCTACAAACTAACTTTTCCACAAGCACGTACAAATACCTCAAGTTTTCTTGAATTAAAAACAAAAGCAATTTTTCTTCTTTAACAACTTTCTCTACCTAAGCGCATAGGCGAGAAGCGAGTACGCATAGTTTCCTAAATATCCATCAATCGATTTCGGA
>Ga0076116_109_pt1 | contig 12717 bp, 14 predicted proteins | sample RifGroC2_FD_67673 | JGI IMG/M metagenome (GOLD analysis project Ga0076116, IMG submission 67673) | Parcubacteria (Yanofskybacteria) bacterium GW2011_GWC2_37_9
TTAAAATGCCACCGAAAAAGTTTGCGGAACTAAATGAAATCAAATACAATACAATTCAAGAGAAAGAATTAGTTGTCTAGGAAATGGGGTACAGTACACTTTCGTCTGTGTCTTCGGTTCGGTTGACTTAGGCTCCAGTCCTGCCTCTCCGAAGCTTTTGTAGAGAGCCACCCAGCGCTCTAGGCTTCGCTTGCTATGCGGGCATACCTTTGCGACTTCAACTAGCTTCGTTTCTTTTCTTACGATTGGCAGCACCCATTTTAGCTTCTCCTCTTTGATTGTTTTAACCATGCTTATGCTCATTCCTCCATTTTAGGAGAAACCGCCATATGTGTGTGCACATTACCTATTTAGGTTGACAGAATAGTCCACCATATGTTATACTAAATATTAATGTTCCTTGATAAGAATCACTGTATGAGACGAGCTTTTTGAGCCTTAAAATATTAGGATTTAAAAAGCTCGTCTCAATCAGAGACAAGTCGTCGCCGAGCGTTTTCGGTAAGTCAAAACAATAGGAGATGATGTCGATGAAACAAACATTGAACACGTCTGCTCTGGTGACGGCAGACAGTCCGAAAGGACAGAGAGCCACCGAAACGTTCCGCGGGCAGTATAACAAGGCGGAACTCGACGAAGACAGCGGCCAACGTCTCAATGAGCATCCCGGTTTCTCCGTTTACCTGGCGGAGGGAATCCGTCGGTTCTCAGCGAAGGCACCGGACTACAACCTCGCCAAGGCGCGTGGGATCACATACACCAACGAGATGCTTCTCGCGTACGGCAATTCTTTGCCCTCTGTAAGTCACCTCGAGTGGTGTTATACCAACGGCATGATTCTCGTGCCGGGTCCAGCGAGTCCGACGGCGCTTCTCGGTGTCCGAGACCTGAAGGCCGGGTACTTCTACTCGAAGACCGGTGGCTGGTACGCGAATGACAACGAGAAGTTTTCGCGTAACGACAAGGTAGAAGCTGGATGGCTCGCACTTCTGAAGAAGGAAGTTACGGGTTCACTCAACGAGAACTGGAGCAGTCAGAAGGGTCTCGTTGTTGCTCCAATGATCGTGCCGAACGCTGGTGAGGCATTGAGTTGCATCCGAACATCTATGTCAGGACATCAAGCGTCGACTCGGACGGTAACCACGTCAACATCGGTTTCAATCCCGAAGGTTTGAACGTCAACTACTGGTACGACGCTTTTCTGGGCATCGGTGTGGCGGGTGCCAGGAAGTGGGCCTTGAAGTCTTGAGGGCTTGATCCTCTTGAATACTTGAGCCTCCGCGCCAATTTTTTTGGGGCGCGGAGGCTCCGGGATGGTGATTCTTACTATCTAAACAAAATCTTATCAATCGATAAGTACGAACCGCGAGGCTCGTCAGACCTCGCAGAAAGCTATGCTTCTCGCGAGGTCTTTCTATTTTTTATACAATAAGTTAAAATATTTACATCTTGCTAATGTAGCTTGGATTACGGTTCAAGCTCGCGAGATATCTCGCCTTGAGATATCGCCAGAATACTAATGGTCTACGGATCACGGTAGAGTGCGATTAAGGATAGAGAGAACTTCTTGCTCGTTTCTAGTAGAGGTGTTTTGACACAATGTCGAGACTACTTTCAAAATAAAATTTCCAAAGAAATACAAGAGGGATAGGACATAAACTTTCAAAAGTAGTAAACCTAAACTTCTGGTGACCTAGATGGGAACGAGCAATATCTCGACTCGGACGGTAACCACGTCAACATCGGTTTCAATCCCGAAGGTTTGAACGTCAACAACTGGAACGACGCTAATCTGAACATCGGTGTGGCAGGTGCCAGGCAGTCATAGCTCTATCCATAACCGAAACTCCCACTTTAATTGTGGGAGTTTCGGTTATCGCTCTTTTGTGGATTTTATCCATCCTCCAAGCATCTTTCCTATTTCGTCGAGGTTAGCCTCTATTACAATATACGTTTTAGAATTGATTGCTTTTACATCTTTCATAAGACGAACACAAACTTTTAAAAAGTTTAGCTTTACACTGACTTTTTCTAAGGTTGGAAGCTTCTCTATTTTTGATTGTTGACTTGCCATAAGAATGCCCTCCAAAACAGTGATTAAAGTACTCTCGCATTTTTGCCAGAGAACATAACGATCTTGTTTTGGCACAGTTAAACGCAGTTTATAGAATTCTTTGTATAGGTCATAAGATTTTTTAAGGATTGGTATATCTAGGTCGTTCATAAAATGAAAATTTATAAAGATTTATATTGGTTAATAATTTCGCCTGATGCATTGTTCCGGGCATGGGATTTATTTAAGAAAAATAAGAGGAACAGGCCTGATGTCGGCGATTTTGAGCTTAATCTCGAACAGAATATATTTGACCTTTATCGTGATTTGAAAAACGGAATATACAAATATGGGCCATATAAGGGATTTTGGATTCATGATCCAAAAGTGCGCCGAATACATAAAGCTACTGTTAGGGATCGCGTTCTTCATCACGCTATTTTCAGTGTTCTTAATCCAATATTTGAACCGACCTTTATTCCAAATTCTTTTTCCTGCCGTACAGGCAAGGGGACACACAAGGGGATGAAAAAAGTCGCAGAAATGATTCGAACTGTAAATCAAAACAACACGAAGCGATGTTATGCGCTTAAATGCGATATAAGAAAATTTTTTGATTCCGTCGATCAAAATATTCTTATCAAAATTCTTGGCAGAAAAATAAAAGATGAAAAAGTTAACTCTCTTTTGAAAGAAGTTATTTTCAGTTATTCCAGCATTTACGAGAGAGAGAGAGAGAGAGAGAGAGAGAGAGTACTTTCCCGGCGCAAAAAGGAATGCCCATCGGCAATTTGACCTCTCAAATTTTTTCCAATATTTACATGAATGAATTTGACCAATTTATTAAGCATAAATTAAAAATTAAACACTATGCCAGATATACCGATGATTTTATCATTATTTCCGCCGATAAAGAATATTTGAAAAATTTGATTCCTTTAATACAAAATTTTTTAAGAACCGAACTTCATCTTGAACTTCATCCTAAAAAAGTCCATGTTACCAGACATAACCGCGGTATCGATTTTCTAGGCTATGTTATTTTACCGGAGCATATAGAATTGAGGACGAAAACTAAACGAAAAATTCCAAAAAAGATAAAAAAAGCTGTAAGCCTTTACAAAAACGGAAAAATTAACGAACTTGCGCTTCATTCTTCTCTTCAATCTTATCTTGGCGTATTGTCCCATTCCAACGCATATAAACTAAGCCAAGAAATACAGAACAAATTTTGGTTTTGGCTGAAAGAGTAATAAAATCTTCGATCAATTTTTATTGATACTTCGGAGCTTCTTCTTTAATGTTGGCTAGGTGATTGAAACTGCGAGCAAAAGCATAGAGGATGCTGGAAAGACGATTAAGATAAGCAAGTGTTTCTTTACTAACTATGATTTTTCCTTCATCAATGACCCCGACGACTCGTCTTTCAGCGCGGCGAGCGATTGTACGGGCAATATCTGATAGGGCAGCAAGTTCGACGCCTCCGGAAACAAAAAAAGTTTTAATTGGTGGAAGTGTTTTTTCTATGCCATCAATAATTCTTTCCAGCCATAGAACTTTTTCTTGCGTAATGGTTTTGGGAGCTCCGGCAAGTTCAGCTTGAATTATGAAAAGATCTTGCTGAATTTGGCCGATCGCTTCAGGCAGTGAAAGTGTATTTAGAGGCAAAACAAAAGATGTGTCGCCGGCTTTTATTTTTATCAATCCCAAAAACGAATTAATTTCATCCAGCGAACCCAGCGCTTCAGCAATATTGGAGCTTTTAGATACTCTTTGATCGCAACCAAAAGTTTTGGTTGTGCCCGTGTCTCCTTTTCTAGTATAAAGCATAATTCAAGATTAAATTTCTTTGATAAAAAATATTTTATTGGTATTGATTTTCTCCATTATAATCAGGAGCATCAGTTTTTTGCCATGACAATGTTGGTTCAGAAAAGAAGCCTAGTGAATCACATTGATAATTGACAAGCACAGATACGCCATTAATATTTTTTCCTGCTGAATCAATTACTCTGCTTTCATAACCTAGAATTATTTCTTTAATAACCTTAGAGCCTTTTTGAGATCTTTTGCATTGTTATAAACTTTACTAACTTTTCCTGTGGCAATATCTTTATCAGCTTGCCATTCTTTTGCTTGCCATTCTTTTGTCCAGAAAAAAATTTGTTTTATATCAATAAATTCCAAAAAACTACTGAAAAGCTGATATTCCTTTTTTGGAACAGCTATTAATTCACCGCTTATTTGTCTTGGAATTGTTATATTAGTCATACAAGCGCCATTATAACATAGCTGTAGACTAAAACCTAACTACGGAATTGTTTTACTACAGAGTTAAATTTCACAAACTCCTGAGACACAGGCGAATTCTTTTGCGCCGGTAGTATTGTCAGTCGCTTCATATTGAGAAAGTTTAGAAAAATCAATTTTACCGATGGATTTTGAACGTTTCTCGTATTCTTCTTTAGTGATTGCTTCATATGGAGCCAGTTGATAAACATGTTCGGAGCGCGGAAGGAAAGAAAGTCCACCGATCCAATCCCAATTCTCGTAAACGAAATTGCCAACGGCCAGCCATTCATCCGGGCCGACATAAATAGTTGCCGAAGGGTTGTGCTCCACAAAGTGTTCCTTGAGTCTCTTCCATTCTTTCATTAAGTCCAGAGCGGAAACCTCGTCTTTGAAGATGGCTCCTTCCGGCGCCTTGACTGGAAATTCTAAAACAAAAGTGGTGGCTGACGATTCGGATTGCCCAACTTCCGGCAGACAAGGCACGCCTTGGTCTCGAGCCATTTGAAGCAGCGTGTCGGTGTGGGAAATGCGCACTCGGCGGATGAAATACGGAGCATACCAAGGATGCATTCCAGAACCGACGCCTAAAAGCTGGCCAGAATTACCATGGGGTTTCACGCAAGTTATAGCAGTGGATGGATTGATATCAAAACGCTTGGCGTATTTTTTGTTTGTTTCAATAGAAGCAGCTTTCAAGGTATCCAGTACCTTATCATCCCGAATAATCGGATTATCGTAATAGCCAGTCAAAGAAACGCCCAGCAATCTTTCAGCTTCGCAATTCTCTTTCCATTTTTTTGAAAGATAGCCGAAGTTAGTCAAAGTAGATTGATAAGTTCCGAGCAGTGTTGCCAATTCCATTTTTCTTTTTAAGGTTTCCACTGTGTCTTTTGGACGAATAACTATGCTCGTAAGATTACAGAATTGCTTGGAGCGCAGGTAAATCTCTCCGCAAGGATTTAATCCAATTTGTCTTTCATCTTTAATCATCGCCCATCTGCGAGCCGGCAACTGCTTCTCCAATCCTCCTCGATTGAAAATTCCGCGTTCACCGGATTTGGATTTTGCCAAGGCGGTCCATTCATCTAGAAATTCTTCGGCGGACGGTTTGGCATTGTAGACTGCCGAATTATTAGCCATACTGCGCTGGCCTTCAGTCAGATAGAATTGTCCTTTTTTCGCGTCGCGCATCTCCGTATCCTCTAGTTCAGAAAGAGATATGAGCGCACTGCGTCTGACTCCGCCGGCCACGACGATCATTCCTATCTGACAGATGATATCGTGCATATCCAGATTGGAGAGGCGCCTGCCTTGTTTTGCTAAAATTTTGCGTCTAGCGAATTCCATCAAGTCCATTAGAGGTTGTGGTCCGGATGCTCGGCCTCCAGCGACTTCCAAACGCGATCCAGCCGGTCTGATAAATGAATAATCAAATTTTATATCTTTGCCGTCAAACCAAGTTTGCAAACCTAAGACAAAAGCATCTGCCCAGCCTTCTTTGTCGTCCGCCACAATATGAATGGATGATTTTTCTCCGGTTTGTTTTTTTATTTGCGGAAATTTTTGAACATTTTCCCACTCGACGGCGAAGCCAAGCCCCGCGCCACACATCGAAACATACATAATTTCTCCTAGGTCTTGAGGACAAGTCGGGGCGATATAGGAGCAATTATACGCCCAAACATTGGAATTTCGGCAAGCTTTGCCAGCGGACCAAAGAAGCCGCATGGAAGGGCAAATTTCCTGATTTAGGATTGCCTGCCTAACCTCTTCGTATTCTTTAGCATGGAGCTTATCTCCTAAATTCTCTTTCATATAAACCATATAACGGTCAATAGTTTCTGTCCAAGTCTCACGGCGACCTAATTCCGGAACCCACCTCGAATAAAACTGATAGAAAATATATTCCGAATAAGGACTGGAGAAATACTTACTAGATTCTTCAACAGCTGTACGAACCGCTTCGGGTACCGGTCCAAAAGCTGCTCTAAGTTCTGAACGTCTATTGCGGTAGAGAATATATTTTTTTGCCGTATCGGTAAAACCCTTTTTCATCAGTTCCTTTTCAACGAAATCCTGGACTAATTCCACCGTTGGCAGAAATTTTGCGCTTTTATTTTTTTTCACTAGCTCTTCCCTTAATCCTAAAAGAGTTTTAAAAACGCTATTGGCTACCAAATAAGATTCCGTTTCTCCTCCTTCACCCGTTACTTCAAAAGCTTTGGAAACAGCTCGAGCTATGATTTTTAAATCGAAAGGAACAACCTCGCCACTTCTTTTTCGGATTGATTTTATTTTTACCAGCTCACTTTTTAAAATTTTTTCTGTTTTTTTCATTTTATTTAAATTGTTTTAGGATGAAGAATATTAATGTGAGCTAAAGATTTATTTTCTCCTTTTTTAACCAGAAGATTGTAGATAGCAGGGGAGAGAATAAAGGCAAAAAGGACATTGCCGAGCAAGTGCAAGACTGTAAATGGAATTTGTCCAGTGAGAGATCCTAAGAATGATTGATGAAAAAAAATTGGACCAACAGTAAGTCCAGTTAACGCATCAAAAGACAGGGTTCCAATAACTGCGAAACGCACATAATTCCAAGCATTTGCTTCACGTTTTTTAAAATAATACCCAGCCCACAGACCAATTATTCCGTAAGCCAGAACTGTAAAAAATGTTTGTACTCCAAGCGTGCTAGTCAGCACATCATAAAGCAAAATGCTCAGCACGGCGAAAGAAAAACCAACAAACGCTCCATAAGCTTTACTGAAAGGCATAGTCATTGCAAGTATTGGTTCAATATTTGGCGCGCGAAGCGGAATCAATCGCATCAACAGACACAAAACAAGACCAAGGGAAAATTTAAAATAATTTTTTTTGCCTGCATCCATAAAATTCATTATACACGAAAATAGTCCTTCAGTGTAAAGTGGATAACTGCAATTTTTAGCATTAAAACACAAAATAAAAATTTATAAAATACCTCCAATGAGATTTTGTTGAAAAACGGAGTAAAATCGTGCCTCTGGTGCTCCCGCCAAGAATCGAACTTGGATCGCCAGCTTCGCAGGCCAGCATTCTATCCGTTGAACTACGAGAGCATAAACTTATATTACTTCTATTGGTGTTGAACTATAGAGCAATTCTTTTAGACTAGATTAGCAGTTTTCAGGAAAAAATAAAAGCGAAATTAAAATCCTAATGATTCCATTATTTTATGGGAGGGATGTTCCTTCATTTCTTCTTCAGTGATATTTTTTGAAAGCATAATGGAATGTATGTCGAGAGCCATAACATCTTCTATGGGTATTGAAATAATGGGCATAAATGCTCTTTCTGATTTTATAAAAAGCGTCGGTTTCAATTTTGATTCTCCAGCCTTATCTATTTGCACCCAAAAAGATTTTATATTTTCATAAAAATAAAGCTGTGTTCCGATTTTCAATCCTCTTTCATTTAGCTCATAGGAAATCCGATCTGGTTTTTTGATTGCAAAAAATCCCAGTAATACTCCGCTTATAAAAAGAAGAGCCGCAAAAAAATAATTACTGTAAATAATCGCAGCGACAGAACTTGCTACGACAACAACACCAAGCGCCCAAAACCAATCTGTGCCTCTTTCCCTCTCTTCATATTCCAAGGCAGACCATTCTAGTTTTTCCATGCGTTAATTATACCCTAATGTTTTTTAAAATCAAAAATTATTGTTATATATTTCAATATGTAGTAAAATTGTTATTATCAAAATGATTCTATGGAAAGATTAGACAACACGCCAGATTTACCAGAAAATATTGAAATAAAAATTGGACTTAAAGTGATAGTTGAGTCTTTTTTGTATGAAGTTGAGTCAAAAAAAGCAGATGGTAGATGGTTGCTTTTTAGAGAAGGACCCAACAAACAACTTGTTCCAAGACTTCACATTACTTTAACCGAAGAAGCGATAAGATATTGGCTTAAGAAAGCACAAAAAGAATTGCGGAAGTGGTGAGATTCGAACTCACGGACCCCGTGAAGAGTCTCTTGTTTTCAAGACAAGTGCCTTAAACCGCTCAGCCACACTTCCTCAATTTATATTTCGATATTACCAAAAAAGAGCTTTTTATGCTAGTATTTTTTTATGAAATTTCTTGGCATTGATTATGGAACAAAAAGAATTGGTCTGGCAATTTCAGATGAAAATGGCATCCTAGCTTTTCCAAAAGAAATCTTAACAAATGATACGAATACTTTTAAAAAGATTGAAGAAATTATAGCAGAAGAAAGTATAGAAGAATTTGTAATAGGGGAGTCGGTGGATTTTTCCGGAAAATTAAACATACTCTCAGCAAGGATTGAAATATTTATTTCAAAACTTAAGAAAAAATTTAAACTGCCCGTTCATAAGCAAAAAGAATTTTTGACATCAGTTGAGGCTCGTCGAGGGAAAAACAGGAAAGCTCAATTGAGTCCGTCACAAGCGCATAGTAAAAAAAAGCAGATTAAAAACGGCCGAATAGATGCTTCTGCCGCCGCGCTCATTTTACAACGATATTTAGATAAGAAAAATCAGCAAAACAATAGCAACAAGCTGCACAATGTTGTATAATGCCACTATGTCTCTCAATTTGTTTGACAGATTTTTCAACAGATTTTTTCCAGCGCCCTCTTTTATCGCTATGCCTACTTTTGGTTTGGATATAGGAGATGAATCTCTGAAATTTATGGAACTTGTCAGTGAAAAGAATGGTATTCAAGTCGGCCGGCACGGAGAACGCACTGTGCCGCCTGGTATTATCGAGTCGGGAAAGATTAAAAATCCAAAACGGATGGAGGAAATTTTAATAAAGCTTAGAGATGAAGTTGGATTGAAATCTGTGCGTGTTTCTCTGCCAGAAGAACAAGTATACCTTTTTAAACTCCGATTAGAAAAATCAAGCTTGGTGCATATCAGGGAAAGCATAGAGCTTGTTCTTGAAGAGCATGTACCGCTTCAGGCGCCCGAGGCCATCTTTGATTATGAAATTATTTCCGAAGATGCAAAAAGTTTAGAAATTCAAGTCGCTACTATTCCAAAAAATGTGATTGAGAATTATCTTTCTATATTTAAGAATGCTCGCATATTGGTCCAATCATTTGAACTTGAAGCGCAGGCGATTTGCAGGTCTGTTGTTAAAAAGGGCGATCTTGAAACTTATATGATCGTGGATTTTGGAGAAAAACGCACAGGTATTTTTATTATATCTCGTGGCGTTGCCATGTTTACTTCAACGCTCGATGTGGGAGGAGTGATGCTTAATAGTATGATTGCTAAAAATTTCAAAATAAGCCTAGAAGAAGCGGAAAAAATGAAACGAAAATACGGCCTAGAACGCAATACTCCAAATAAAGAACTATTCTCCGTGCTTTTAAACAGCGTTTCTATTTTACGCGATGAGTTGGTAAAACACTTTTTATATTGGCACACGCACAAAGATGAAGAAGGCAAAAACAATCCGTCAATTAATAAAATTATTCTTTGCGGCGGAGATTCTAATTTGATAGGACTCGTTGATTATCTTTCTGTCAGTATGAAAACTAGGGTAGAGATGGCAAATGTTTGGATTAATATAGTAAACACGGAAGGTTATATTCCAGATATAAATTTTAAACAAGCGCTTTCGTTTGCGGCTGCCCTAGGACTTACCTTGAGAAATTTTGAAAATGATTAATTTATGATTAATTTAATTCCCAAAGAAGAAAAAAGAAAAATAATTGTAGATTTTTACCATAAATTTATAATTTTGCTTTTTGTGATTGGCAGTTTTTCTTTCTTTATTTTCTTTGTCGCGACTCTGCCGTCTTATTTTCTTTCTTCTGTCAAAAATAATATTGTAAATCTTAAACTGGGAACGCAAAAAAATGAACCAATGCCTCTCATTGATCAGCAAACCCTTCTGGTGATTAAAAATTTGAATAGCAAACTAGATCTAGTGGAAAATGCGGAGAAAAATAAATTTATCATCTCTAAAAAAGTGATTAATGCTGTCATCTTAAAAAAAGTTCCCAATATCAAAATTACTGATATTTCTTATGAAAGCGATTCGCTGAAAGGCAAAAAAGTAAATATTCAAGGCATAGCTCCTTCCCGAGAAGTTCTGCTTTCTTTCCGTCAAGCGCTTGAAGACGGTACTGCTTTCAAACAAGTCGATTTGCCGATTTCAAATTTTGTAAAAGGATCAAATATACAATTTTATTTAAGTTTAGTTCTAGAATAAATGTAATATGAATACACAAAGCAACTTTTCCAAAACTCCATTACTTCTTTCCGCGATATTTTTCTGTATTTTTTTGTCTACTTTTTTATTTTTACACAGATTGGTAATTAATAATAATGAACGATCGCAATTAAAAGAAAAAGAATGGCAGAATGAAACATTTAGGCGAGATGAAATAAAGGCGCTTAATCGTTCAGTTGAAACAGTAAAAGAAGAGAAAGCCCGATTGGAAACCCATTTTGCGCAAAGTTCCGATATTGTGCCCTTTTTAGATACGATTGAAGAATTGGGGCGCAAAATCGGCGCCAAGGCGGAATTCATTTCTGTTGATATTCTAAAAGACGGCACCGGACTGATGGTTTCGATGAAAGCTTCAGGGGCATTTCAGGCTCTTTATAAATTTATAACGCTTTTGGAAAATTCTCCTTATGAACTTGAGTTCATCGAAATGAATATGCGAAGAGGAACAGAACCAAATAGCGCGAACAATAAAAACGTTTCAATTTCCAAATGGGATGCGACTTTTAAGATAAAGCTTTTAAGTTTTGTAAAGTGAATTACGCGTTAAAATTTTTAGCATTTAGTTGAATAAAAGATATGATGATAAAATTTTTCAAAAAAGAAAAAAATTTCAAAAAAGAAAAGGAAAGTTTATGGTTAAATATAAATTTTTACTGGAAACTAGCTGTCTGTTTTATGTTCCTAATTTTTCTTCTGTCTTTCGTTTTTGGTTACCGCCTTTTTATGCGAATCAACAAAGAATCTACTTTTTCAATAGATGACGGCAGTGGTAAGGTTGAAACAGTAAAAAAAGAAGAAATTGAAAAGGTGTTAGAATATTTTTCTCTACGAGAACAAAAATCGAATCAAATATTAAATTTTCCCGCACCCGTCATTGACCCATCACTGTAAAAGTGTTAATTTAAAAGAGTGTTTACGCGCGGTTAGCTCAGTTGGTAGAGCAACTCATTTACACTGAGAAGGTCGGGGGTTCGAGTCCCTCACCGCGCACCAGTATTAAACTTTCAGAAATTTTGCCAATGGATTTTGCCGCGCGAAGCGCGGAAAGGTATGGAAACACTGGCTCGCCGCGCACGGCGCGGCTCGCCAAGCGCAGGTTCGAAATCCCTTGCGATTTTAAGTATTTGTTTGACGAGGGTTGTAGCGACTTTTATCCAGTTTTGGAAGGGTTCGAGCCAATCATTCTGCTTTTGTTCAATCCGCGCCATTTTCTCGTCCAGCAACTTCTTTTTGGATAATAAGATAGCTTTCTGTTCGCGGTAGATTTCTCGTTCAATATCCTGCTCTAAGTAGCCGTCCAGAAGTCGCTGGAGCTTCGTTTGTATGGCACGGATTTTGTTTTGGCTTTCCTGAACAAAAGCAGAAACGGATTGGGCGGATACCACCTTATCTTTTTCTGCCATTTCCAAAAGTTTTTCCGCCCAATCCTGACGCAAAGAAAATTTTTGAAGCAGAGAGGAAATTTGCTTGTCCAGTTCCTCTTGGCGAATACAGGGTTCGGGACATTTGATTGCTTTATTCTTTTTTGTGCAGTGGTAGTAAATATAATCGTGGACATTTCCATTTTTCTGCTTTTTAACCCTGTATTCGCCGGTTATGGACATTTCACAAGTGCCGCATTTCAATAGCCCACACAAATGTTGCGGCTCATACTTCGTTTTGTGATGCGGCCGTCCTCTCTGCTTCAAAACTTCTTGAACTTTATCAAAAATTTTCTTTGCGATGATTGGCTCGTATTTGCCCTCGTGCAATTCTTTGGAGTAGCGAAATAATCCAGTATAGAACGGATTGGAAAGGATAAAAGTCGCTCTCGTCTTGTGGATTCTCTTTCCGCCGCGGGAAAATATCCCGCGTTGCGCCAAAAAGTCCGAGACATCTTCCAGCCGAGCGTTGCCGGTGGCGTAATACTCAAAAGCGGCTTTGATAACTTTAGCTTTCTTTCTATCCACCACGATTGATTTTGTTCGTACATCGTTTATGTAGCCAATCGGGGCAACGCTCGGATATTCTCCGCGCTTTACTTTTTGGCGCAAACCACGCTTCGTGTTTTCGGAAAGAGAATCCACATAGTATTTGCTTTGCCCAAAAGCGATATTCAACATAAATTTTCCTTGCGGC
>Ga0076116_113_pt1 | contig 11592 bp, 10 predicted proteins | sample RifGroC2_FD_67673 | JGI IMG/M metagenome (GOLD analysis project Ga0076116, IMG submission 67673) | Parcubacteria (Yanofskybacteria) bacterium GW2011_GWC2_37_9
TACATCAAAGATAGAAATAAAGAATAAGATTTTTGCCGGTACGGATTTTTTGAAGCTTAAAAAATCCTGAAGTTTTCGCTCCGTCGAGCTCAAAACCCCTTAAAAACCTTATTTTTTATTTCTTAGTTCGGGGTTCTGTAATTTTATAGACTTGGGAGCGCGACGGCGCGAGCACGAGGAATTTTTTAGTAAAAAAATATCCGTGCTCTAAAATCACAGAACTCCGAAAAGAACCACCCCCAGCGCCACGGAAACATTTAACGATTCTTTTTTCCCTCGCATCGGAATTTCAGCGATTATATCGCACTTTTCTAAAATATTTTTCGGTATGCCGCCTATTTCGCTACCCACTATAAAAACCAATCCCTCTTTCCAACCATAAATTGGTCCGCCTCTGGCGGAAACTTTTTTATAATCAATGGATTTTTTATCTTGCTCAATGGCTATAATAAAATATTTTTCCTTTTGAAATCTTGCAAGAAGCGGAAAAATATTTTTCTTTTGTTCCCACAACATAAACTTCTCCGCGCCAAGAGCGGACTTGGCTAAATCTTTGCGGACTCTTCCGAAACGATCAAGAGGGCAGGGCGTATAGCCAGTCAGATAAATTTTGTCCATCCCCGCCGCATCGGCAGTACGAAACATTGCGCCGACATTTTCCACGCTTCGGATGTTATGCAATATTAAAATATTTTCTCGATTTTTCGTTATTGTTTTGTTTCTAAAATTATTTATCGCTGGAATAACTTAGCTCTAAAACATCATTATAAGCTTTTACCACGATATGATAAGCCAATGCGGAACTTATTATTGTAAACAACAAAAAGTACACTAATGTTTTATTAATTCTATGCATACTGGTATTTTAGCATTTTGGAATGATTTTGTAACCAGAAGCATCTTTTGCTGAATACCCCGTATTTTGTGCGCCCGCTCGGGATCGAACCGAGGACCTTATCCTTAAAAGGGATCTGCTCTACCAACTGAGCTACGGGCGCATATCTTGTTTAAAGATAAAATATATACAAAATAAGGCTAAAAATCAAGGCAGAAACATCTAAAAAGCTTCCAGTAAAAATTTTTCAAAAACCGCTTCGGCATCTTGGCTCTCCTTGCGGGCCTGCGGTAAAAGATAGCTAAGACGAGAGGTATAATTTTTAAGTTTAAATTCAGAGAATTTACAGAAATTTTTTTTCATTTCCATCCCTACTCCCTTATCTACAGCTTCCCGAAAATAAATCCAAAGATTCAATTTATTTTTCTGTTCAAAAGCATTTGCCACTAAAAAATTGTCAAATTTTTCTTTCTTTTCTTTAGGCAATTCAAATATATTAACGAAGGGCGCAGTTTGCCTGTCGTCAGGCAAAGATTTTTTGAAAGCATCTAATATGGATTTATTTAATTTACTTTCTAGAAAGATGAAAGAATTAGCCGATTTTTCCATTAATTCCAATTTATTTAAAATAAAATCTCTTGTTTCTTCATATTCAAAAATGTTCTGAAAAACTACCGCAGATAAAACAGAAAAAAGGCTCGCGCCGGAATAAAAACTTTCTGTTTGAGTCGGATCAAAACTATTTCTGTTTATATAAAAAATTTCCGTGCTAACTGGTATAGATTTTATGAATTTTTCATAATTGAAAAGCTTATTTTTAACATCATCGCCCAAAAAAAGATATATCATAAAAATTTCCGATTTGATATCGAGTTAAAGTTTGACCGATCGTTTATATTCAAGATAGGGCGCGCCGTATTTCTCCGCAAGCACCGTTTCTTGTTTATCTAAAAAAGTAAATCTGGTAATTAGAAAAGAAATAAGCGTGAATAAAACCACAAAAACAGCATTTGCTATAATTCCAAACCCCAACATCAAAAAGAAAAGTCCCCAATGTGTCGGGCTTCGAGTGTAACAATATGGTCCTTTGCAAAAAGTTTCTTTGCTAATATTTTTTGTGTCCAAATTTCGCGAAGTCTTCTGCGCCCAAAGAATTAAAAAACTTGCAAACACTAAGAGAGCAACACCCACCGGAACCATAACGAGATTTGTAAAGATTTTAATCCTAAAAATAAAATCAAGGAAAACACTGGCTAAAAATAAAATGAAATATAAAGTGTACGAATGCGCCAAAATCCAGTGCACCTTGCTTCTGTGGAGAATTTCTTTACTTGAGGCTTGTTTTGTTTTATTATAATTTTCCACTTTTGTATTATATCATAAAAACTTTATTTCACTTCTCCGAAATTATCTCCATAACCGGAATGAACTTCAAGCGGAATCTCGGTTTTGTAATGTATATATGACCTCTCCAGTACACTTCTCATAGCATTTTTTATTATCTTATCGGCTTCCAATAACACACCTTCTTCTACTTCATAAACCAGCTCATCGTGTATTTGAAGCACAAGATGAACTTGATCTAACAGCCTCGTTTTTTTCAAGTCTTCTTCTATATACCTAATGGCGAGCTTGATGATATCCGCTGTAGCTGTTCCTTGAATTGGCGCGTTCGTTGCAGTGCGCTCGGCCATATTTTTTAAAAACGGAATTTTAGAATTTATGTTTGGAAAATATCTTCGGCGGCCAAATAGTGTTTCTGTAAAGGAATTTTTCAGCGCAAATTTTTTAACTTCTTCTAAATAATCCCGCACTCCGGAAAATTGATTGAAATAATTATCGTAAAACTTTTGCGCCTCCTCGCGCGTGCCTCCAAGATTTTTTCGCAAAGCAGAAACTCCCATACCATAAATAATTCCGAAGTTTATCACTTTAGCCTTGCGACGCATTTCACTGTCTACTTTATCTATCGGCGCGCCAAAAACAAAAGAGGCGACTCCCGAGTGAATATCTTTTCTGTCTCGGAAAATCTGGGTCATCTTTTTATCGCCCGAAAGTATCGCGGCGACCCGTAATTCAATCTGGCTGTAATCAAAAGCGAGCAATTTAGAGCCTTTTTGGGCTATAAATCCGCCTCGAATCCTTTTTCCTAATTCCGTTTTTATCGGCAAGTTCTGCAGATTGGGATCCTGGGAAGAAAATCTTCCAGTTGTTGTGCCATTTTGCAGGAACTTTGCGTGCAATCTTCCATCTCCACCCGCCATTTTTGGAATTACATCAATATAAGTAGAAAGCAATTTTTGTAATTCTCGGTAAGCAAGTATTTCTTTTATAATCGGATTTTCATCCCCTAATTCTTCTAATACCGAAACTTTAGTGGAAAAAGAACCTTGCCTGCCGGTGGGCAGGCGCTTGCGTTTTTGATTGGATTTCATACCCATTTTACCAAAAAGCACTTCACCCAATTGTTTTGGAGAATTTATATTGAACTCTGTTCCTGAAATTTTATATATTTTTTGCGTAAGCCTGTCCAATTCTTTATGATATTCAATCGATAAATTTTCAAAATACTTCTTATCTATTAAAATTCCATAATCCTCCATTTTTTTAACTATATGCATTATCGGACGCTCTATTTCTTCATAAACTTTTTCCAGTTTTTTCTCTTTTAGGGTCTTAAAAATCCGCTCATAGGCAGTGTCAAACGAATCGGCATCTGCCAGTCTCGCCGAGCTCGCCTCGTGTCGAAGCGGGTCTAGACGGGCAAACATCAAAATGTCCGACAAGTTTGGATTGCTTATGTCCGAATTTATCAGCCAAAGAGCAATACTGGCTTCTTGAAGCTTTACAGAAGAAGGCGAGCCTAGAAGATTTTCGAGCTGGTCTGGTTGAGCCTGCTCTTTTGAAGAATCCTGTACAGGCGACCCGAGGACTTGAGAAAATTTTACTGGGCTCGCCGAATTATTTGCAAAAAAATTCTTTAATCGCGAAAACAAACTTCTAAATTCAAACTGTATAAAAAGCTGTTCTATTTTTTTAAAATCAGCTAGTTCCCAAAAGGTCTTATTTGGTAATACAAAGCTTATTGGCGCATCAGTTCTGATTTTAGCTAAAGTTTTTGAAAAAAGAGCTTCTTCCTCATTATCTTTTAACAACTTTATTATGCGATCCGAAAAACCTAATTTCTTAAATGCATCTTCCCCGCCCTTGGAAGATATTTTTTTGTAAATCTCTGGGATAGTGCAAAAGGTTTCAATTAAAATAGTGGCGCTTTTTTCTCCTATACCCTTGATGCCAACAATATTATCCGACGAATCGCCGCGCAAACCCTTATAATCTGGTAAAAATTTCGGCTTAAAATGAAAACGGCTTATAACTGCATCTTCATCATACAAAATAGTTTCATTAATCCCCTTCTTGAGAGTATATACTTGAACTTTTTTGTCGTCTATTAACTGCATCGTATCCATATCGCCGGACGCAATAATTATATTTATATTTTTATCTTTTTTATATTTCTCGCATATCGTTCCCAAAACATCGTCTGCTTCAAAACCTGGGCTGTCGTACACAGGGATATTAAAAGCCTCGAAGATTGCGCGAGAATTTTTTAATTGCAGGATTAAACCATCGTCAGCCTTAGCCCTGCCTGCTTTATAACCGTCATAGGCAATGTGCCTGAATGTTTTTCCGGGCAAATCATAACAAGCAACAATATAATCCGGCTTTAAATCAGTGACTATTTTCATCAACATACTTGAGAGACCGTATAATGCTCCCGTAGGCTCCCCTTTTGAGGATAAAAATTCCGGCAACGCATGAAAAGCGCGATGTATTATGGCGTGAGCATCCAACAAAACTAATGTTTTTGGGCTCTTGGACATTATGTAAATTATATCATTTAATATACAATATATAAGTAATGGCCTTATTTGATGAAGAAAAACAAAATAAACAGTTGGACGACTTGCATAAACAGGAAGAAGAACAGTTGGTGGCGAGTTTGGCAGAGTCAAAATACGGTCTTCCTTACATCGATCTGTATCGTATAAGCATAGATAACGAAGCGCTTAGAGCAATATCGGAGGCCGATGCCACAAAAATGAAAGTCGCGCCGTTTAAGCTTTTTGGGAAAAATATTTTTATAGCTGTACGCGCCCCAAATCCAGAGTTATTGGAAAATATTAAGGATAGTATGGAAAAAAAGAATTTGGTGCCAACTTTTTATATGGCTTCGATTGCAAGTTTAAATAAAGTCTGGGAAAGATACAAGGAAATTTCAATGGCTGAAAGTTCAAAAGTTGGAGGTTTGGATATCTCTCTTGAAATTTTGAGAAATACGGAAAAAAATATTGAGCATATGCAAGATATTGCGAAATTGGTAGTAGAAACGCTGGAAGGAAATAAAATTCACAAAATTTCTCGGCTGCTTGAAATAATTTTGGCCGGCGCAATCGCCATAAAGGCCTCGGACATACATATAGAACCGGAGAAAGACAGAGGCAGGCTGCGGTTGCGTCTTGATGGAGTTCTCCAGGATATAAACTTTTTCGGACTTGATATATACCGCCTGCTTAATTCACGTATAAAACTTCTTTCTGGAATGAAATTGACTTCCAAAATCGCGCAAGATGGACGTTTTAGCATTATGGAAGAAAAAGAAGAGATAAATATTCGTACCTCTCTTATACCTGGCACATATGGTGAATCAATAGTTATGCGTATTTTGGATCCAAAATCTATTCAGGTAAAATTTGAGGATTTAGGGATAGAATCCCACCTCCTCTCTGTGATAGAACAAGAAATTGCAAAACCAAACGGTTTGATTTTAGTCACTGGTCCGACTGGCTCTGGAAAAACGACCACTCTTTATGCTTTTTTAAGAAAGATTTATTCTCCGGAAATAAAAATGATAACTATCGAAGACCCAATAGAATATCATTTAATTGGCATAACTCAAACTCAAACAAATGATAAAAGGGGTTATACTTTTGTTGAGGGTTTGCGCTCTGCGCTTCGCCAAGACCCAGACGTGGTAATGGTCGGAGAAATTCGAGACAAAGAAACCGCTGAAACAGCTGTGCAATCAGCCCTTACCGGTCATATAGTTTTTTCTACTTTGCATACCAATAATGCAGCTGGAGTTGTTCCCCGTTTGATTGATTTAGGAGTAAATCCTAAAATTTTAGTGTCAGCGTTATCTCTTTCTATCGCTCAGCGTTTGGTCCGCAAATTATGCAAATTTTGCAAAAAAGAAAACGCCCCAACAGAAGAACAAACCAAAACTATAAAATTGGTCTTGGACAGTATTAAGGAAGAAGGCAAAGATCTTTCAAAATATAATGTAAAAATTGATGAATCTTTTAAGATTTTTTCTCCTGTTGGTTGTGAAAAATGCAACAAAATCGGCTATACCGGGCGAATAGGCATCTTTGAAGCCATTAAAACTAACGAAGCAATAGAAAAAATAATTCCGGAAAATCCCAGCGAGCACGAAATCAAAAAAGTTGCGCGCGCTCAAAGCATACTCTCAATGCGCCAAGACGGTATAGTAAAAATCCTAAACGGAATTACATCGCTTGAAGAAGTACAGAGCGTAGTAGATTTAAATGAGGAATAAAAATTAAAAAATATGGATAAAAAAGAAAGAGAAAAAATAATAACCTGGGTTGTTTGTGGGATATTAATTTTAGTTAATTGTGATTAATTGTGAGGCAAGACCTCACAATTCTTTATTAAAATTAAACCAATCTAAAATTTCAGTATCAAAATCTTTTGCATCTGAAAAATAATTTGGAAATGGATTTTTATTGATAATAATACTCTGTTCCCTGTTGCTATTTTTATAATCAAGATAGCTTGAAAAAATATATCCCCTCAGAAAATCCAGAGCTTCAATTTTATTTTTTATACCCAACTCTTTCCATTTGGGTTTTATCAATTTGATTGGGTTTAAATGAATGTAGGAAAAAATATATTTCAAATATCGGTCATTATCTAGATGCTGAGACTTGAATTTTCCTTCAAATAAACCACCAGTTCTTTTATATTTTTGATTATAATACATAACATACGCTGTTGTTAATTTTTGCATAAACTTACTGATTCCCCCTTCTTTTTTTGGAGTAATTAAAATGTGAAAGTGGTTAGGCATAAGAACATACGCACCAATGTCTACAAGCGTATCCTCTCGTTCAAAGTCATATATATGTTTATCTTTTAAAAGATTGAAGAAGTTAAAACTATTTTTGGAGTTGGCTAAAAATAGTAAATTTACAAAACGTTCAAAGTCACTCTTGTGATTAAAGATTTTCTGTTTACTATTGCCTCGGTTGTAAAGATGGTAGAATTCACCTTCTACAAGTTCTACTTTTCTCATAGACATATCCAAAGTATAACAAATATGTGAGTTGTGAGGCAAGACCTCACAATTTATGAGGAGAAAAAAGAAATAAAAGAGGGTTGCAGCTATTTAGAATTATGCTAAAGTAAGAGAGAATAAAGAGCAAGGGCTATCCCGCCTAAAAAGCTAGTCCTTCCAGACAGGGAGGTGAATTATCCCTGCTAATAGTCCTTCGCAAGCTTGTTTCCCACACAAGGTTCATGCGAGTTTGCGCTCTTTTTGTCCCGAAGTTGGCCCGCCAACCTCTTCGGGATTTTTATATTTGCTTCGTTTTATATTTAGTTATGATTCCATCTTTCCCTTAAAAACACATTTGGTGGGACCGGTAAGCCAGATGTCTTTAGGGGAACCATTTCTGTTTTCCCCGGACTCTAAAATTAAATTTCCACCGGGAAATTCTAAAGTTATTTGTTTAATATTTTTATCTTCTTTTTTTAATATCGCATACACAGCGCAAGCCCCAGAGCCACAGGAAAGAGTAGTCCTAGAGCCACGTTCCCAAACTTTTACTCTAAAATGATCATAGGCAATTTTTTCCACTAATTCTATATTTATTTTATTTGGAAAATGAGAATCATTTTCTATTTTCGGACCAATTAGTGATATATCAACCTCATTTATATTTTTCACCATCCCTACCGCATGCGGATTTCCCATAGAGACAAATTCAAATAAAATATTTTCAAGCATAAGCGGAATATTGGGAAAATCAGGATGAGAGAATGCCGGCGCTCCCATATTCACAGAAAAACTTCCATCAGCATTGCATATCACTTTTTTTATTCCAGTCCTTGTGTCAATTGACAGTTCTTGCGGCTTAGATTTTGTTTGTTCCATAAAAAATTTAGCCACGCATCTTACTCCGTTGCCGCACATTTCTGCCGCAGTTCCGTCAGCATTGTAATAATTCATAAAACAATCTGCTTTATCGGAAGATTCAAGAAGTATTAAACCGTCAGCGCCTATGCCGAAATGTCTATCGCATAAAAGTTTTATTTTATTTACATCTATAACGCTAGAATTCTTCTTAAGATTATCAATCATAATAAAATCATTTCCGGCGCCGTGATATTTGTAAAATTCTTTCATAGTTTAGTACGAGTCCGGCTTATATATCCTTTTTTGACTAATAATTCAGCGTTTAATATGCTGCCGCCAGCCGCCCCTCGGATGGTATTGTGCGATAATGCAACGCATTTCCAGCCTAGCACAGAGTCCTTTCTGATGCGACCAACACTAATTCCCATACCATTATGCAAGTTTCTATCAAGCCGTGTTTGCGGCCGATCGCTTTCTTTAAAATATGTTAGAAACGGTCTTGAAGCAGAAGGCAAATTTAATTTATCTAAAGAGTTTTTGAAATTTTTTAAGGCCTTAATAAGCTGTTCTTTAGAAGTATTTTTTGCAAATTTTACATTAATTGCGGCCAGATGGCCATCGGTAATAGGAACCCTTACGCAATTTGCCGAAATTGTCGGTATATTTTTTAAAATAAATTCATCTTTTTTGATATCTCCAAAAATTTTCGATGGTTCTTTTTCAGATTTTTCTTCTTCGCCAGCTATATAAGGTATGACATTATCAATCATCTCGGGCCAACTTTTAAAAGTTTTACCTGCGCCGGAAATTGCTTGATAGGTTGAAACAATCACCTTTTGTGGATTGAACTTTTTCCAGACGGCAAGCAAAGGAACATAAGATTGAATAGAACAATTTGGCTTGGTAATAATAAAACCTGTTGTCCATCCACGCTTTTTTCTTTGTATCGGAATGATATCAAGGTGGTGCGGATTGATTTCCGGCATAATCATTGGCACATCTTTAGTCCAACGATGAGCTGAATTGTTAGAAACAACTGGTAACCCCCGCTCTGCATAAGATTCTTCTATCTTTTTAATAAAATCTTTGTCAGCTTCTATGGCAGAGAAAACAAAACTGCATTTTTTAGAAATAATCTCAATATCATCTTCTATAGAATAAACAACAAGAGAACCTATTTTTTTTCCTTTAGACCTTTTAGAAGCTGCAACAACGGTTACTTTAAACCAAGGATGATTTTTTAATAGAGATATAAGTCGTTGTCCGACCATACCCGTTGCCCCCAATATTCCCACTTTAATTTTATTATTTTTTTCCATTGCTTATTTTAGTGCCGCTTCCCATTGGATTAAAAGTATTTTTGACGTATATAGGTATGTTCTTTAATATGGCAGGTCTTATGGTTTTAGGATGAATAACTTTCGCGCCATTATATGCCATTTCCTCCGCTTTTTCGTAGGTTATTTCTGGAATGAGAAGCGCATTTTTCATCTTTTTGGGATCTTCCGTCATAATACCATCAACATCGGTCCATATTTCAATCACAGATGCGTCTAGAGCCGCGCCCACTAAAGAAGCAGTGTAATCAGAACCGCCTCGTCCCAGAGTAGTTGTCATCCCGTTCTTTGTCGATGCCATAAATCCACCCATAATAGAGAGAGTCTTCCCTTCAAAACAATCTGACATAAGCTTATAAGATTTTTCTAGATCCACGTTTGCACTGCCGAAATTGTCATCAGTTTTAATAACTGCCCGAGAATCCACAAATTCACACGGAATTCCTCGGCTTTTTATGCCATTGCCTATTATAAAAGATGACAGTTGTTCTCCGAAACTCATAACAGCATCCAAGGCAGAGAGAGAAAGTTCTTGCGCTGAAAAAATATTTTTTGTTATTTCTTCCAATTCGCTGTATTTTTTATTTATTTCCCGCAATACCCTTTCTTGATTTTTTGAATCAATTAATTCTTTAATAGCTTGATTGTGTCTCCCGCAGATAGCCTTGAAAATTATTTTATATTTAAGATCTTTTTTAGAGGCAAGATTTGCAAGCATTATAAGATCATCGGTAATACCACTCAAAGCAGACACAACTATAACTATATTGTCCCCTCCTTTTTTTGAGTCTAGTATTATATCAATAACCTTATTAATGTTAGAAGCATGGGCCACTGATGTGCCGCCAAATTTCATGACTTTCATAATTTTAAATTCTTTTGAATACTTTTCATCGCTTTTTTTACATTTCGCGCGTCTCCAAATGCACTGAAGCGAACATAACCTTCCCCCTGCGCTCCGAATCCAGAGCCTGGAGTTACAACCACATGCGCTTCTTCTAAAAGTTTATTAAAAAATTCCCAAGAACTTAAATTGGACGGGGTTTTCACCCAAACATATGGGGCATGTTCTCCACCAAAAACCTTAAAGCCAAGTTTGGAAAGACCTTTTTTTATTATAGCTGCATTGTTCATATAGTAAGCAATTAAAATTTTTTTACTTTCTTTTTGACCGGCAGTTGATAATGCCGCCAAAGCGCCTTCCTGCGCAATGTTGCATGCTCCATTAAACATAGTACCTTGACGTCTACTCCAAAGACTATTAATCTTGCCTTTTTTTGTCCCTTCTATAACCAAATCCATAGGCACGACAGTCCAACCGAGACGAACACCTTGGCGCATTTTTTAGCCTCTTTTATTTCATAAATACTTTTGGGAAAAGATTTGTCGGAAATATATTCAACATAAGCAGCGTCAAAAATAATAACTGCTTTATTTTTTAGCGCATAATCAACAAAAGCTTTCAGTTGTTTTTTGGTAGCCACAGCGCCTGTAGGATTATTGGGGTTGCAAAGATAAATTATATCCACTTTTTGTTTGGGTGGGTCAGGAATAAAACCATTTTTTTCATTACATTCCATATATACCAAATCTTGATATTTTCCATCAATAAATTTACCTGTCCTGCCAGCAATAACGGTACTATCTAAATAAGCCGGGTATACCGGATCCGCGATTGCCACAATATTATCCAGCCCAAAAATTGATTGAATGTTCGCTAAATCCGTTTTGGCTCCATCGTTGATAAAAATTTCTTTTGCCTTCAAATTAATACTTTTTGTTTTATAAAAACCTATAAAAGCATTTAGCAACCTTATATTGCCTTCTTTGCCTTCTGCGTCTTGATAGCCTATATATGTTTTTACATTAGCAAGTCTTTTCACCCCTTTTTGTAATCCCCTAATAATAGTTGGTGTTAAGGGTCTAGTCGTGTCACCGACGCCAAGTCGCATAACCTCCATACCTGGATTCTTTTCTATAAAATTTTTCGTACGTCTAGCAATCTCTCCGAATAAATACCCACCTTGTAATTTGTTGTAATTTTCATTAATCGTGGCCATTTCTTTTTATTTAATTTAAATTAATTTTAACCCTCTCAAGATTTTTTGAATCAGAGTTCTATTCTTATCTTCAATAAAAGTTAGTGGCAATCTTAAGCTCTCTGAAATGATTCCCATCATAGATAAAGCGGTTTTAAC
>Ga0076116_148_pt1 | contig 11318 bp, 15 predicted proteins | sample RifGroC2_FD_67673 | JGI IMG/M metagenome (GOLD analysis project Ga0076116, IMG submission 67673) | Parcubacteria (Yanofskybacteria) bacterium GW2011_GWC2_37_9
AAAAAAATCCCCCTACGACCACATTGAAGTCGGTGCTCCGCCCATTAAAACAAAAACAGGTTACCTTCTTGTATATTCTCACATCCAAAATTATTTTCCCTCTCCGCTTAATTTAGATCGCATATTCGGGATTGAGGCGGTAATTCTGGATTTAAATAATCCACTCAAAGTTCTTGGGCGTACGCGCGGTCCCTTGCTTGCTCCTCGAGAAGCATATGAACTTTTAGGCTATGTTCCAAATGTAATTTTTCCAACCGGCGCAATTATAAAAAAAACTGCCGGCCAATTGGCAGGCGGGGATAAGCTTTTTATATATTACGGAGCGGCCGATATGACAGGTTGTGTCGCCTCTGTAAATTTGAACGATCTTATCGGAACTATGCTGAAAAAAGAAAGTTCATGGTGGTGTTTCAAGCGCAGCTATAAAAATCCGATCATCACGCCTAATAAAAAACATTTTTGGGAATCTAAAGCAACCTTCAATCCGGCGGCGATTAGAATACGAAACACAACGCACATATTATATAGAGCGTTTTCCGATGACAATATTTCTTGCATTGGATACGCATCAACTAAAGACGGCATTAACATTGACGAGCGGCTGCCAGAGCCCATTTATTTTCCAAGGGAAGATTTTGAATCAAAAAAAATTACCGGAGGAAATTCAGGATGCGAAGACCCGCGTCTGACAAAAATCGGTAAAAATATTTATATGTGCTATACCGCATTTGACGGCATTGGTCCGCCACGAGTCGCGATTACTTCCATAAAAGAGGGAGATTTTTTAAAGAAAAAATGGAAATGGACAAAACCTATTTTAATCACTCCGGCTGGCCTAGATGACAAAGATACTTGCATCTTTCCTGAAAAAATTAAAGGCCAATATTTTTTCTTGCATCGCGTGGGGAATGAGATATGCGGAGATTATTTAAAGTCGCTGAATTTTGAAATAAATACTCTCAAAAGATGCATCAGGATTATAGGACCTAGAATAAATAGCTGGGATAGTTTAAAGGTGGGCATCTCCGCTCCTCCTTTGAAAACAAAAAACGGATGGCTACTTCTTTATCACGGCGTTTCAAAAAGCCATAATACCTACCGAATTGGCGCAGTTTTGCTTGATCTAAATGATCCGGCAATAGTGCTTTCGCGCACCACTGACCATATATTTGAACCAGAGGAACCGTATGAAAAAGCCGGGATAGTTAATAATGTCGTTTTTCCGTGCGGAATGATTCTCCAAGACGGTCTTTTATATATCTATTACGGCGGAGCGGATACGGTAATTGGGGTCGCAACAATAAAACTCGATGTTGTTTTAAAAGCTCTTACGAGGAACATTAAGAAATAAAAATATATTTATCTTTTATTTATTTCCCAGAAGACATTTTCTCTAATTCTTCCTTTCCCCACAGAAGCATAAGTTTATTACCAATGACCGCTCTAAAATTTCCTCTGGAAACATTATCTGAATGATTAACACCTTCAGTGTATTTTTCAAGTTGAGCTTGCGTAATTAAACCTTTTGTGTAGTTATTAACATTATACCACATAACAGCATCTTCTTCAGTAAGGTCATCAGGATTTACATCAGTAAGTTCTATCATATCTATATATTTTTTTTTCGTTCAGCAATGAGCATTGTCATATCGGCGCGAAAAGTCGCCATATCAAGTTTATTTTCAGTTTCTTTTTTAGGGGTTGGATTAGGTTGTTTATCTATCTGTGACATAGATTTAATTATATATGATATAATAAATATATGCAAATAAATTTATTGGGGAAAAATATTGAGCTAACAGAAGCCATTAAAGACTATGTTTTAAAAAGAGTTACTAATTTAGAAAGATTGCTTTCTAATATAGAAAAAAGCGGAGGGGAAGTCAAAGTCGCTTTTGAAGTTGGGAAGAGTACTCATCATCATAAATCCGGCGAAGTTTTTCACGCGGATTGCTTGATTAAAATAAATGGAAAAGAGTTTTATTCAAGCGCCGACAAAGAGGACTTATATCAGGCGATAGACGCTATCAAGGACAGTCTTTATAATGAAATAAATAGAAACAAAGACCGCAGTCAGACGCTTCTATATCGCGGAGCCCGCAGTATCAAAAAAATGATGAAAGGCCTTTCCAAGCGGAATCCTTTTACATCTAAATACTAGAGTTGGAATATAATTAGCTACCTTACTTAACTAAAGTGGAATATAAATCACAAAATATGATATGTCAGAATTGTAAAGATAACTTCACGATAGGGTCAGAGGATTTTAATTTTTATGAAAAAATAAAAGTTCCTCCACCGACTTTTTGCCCAGAGTGTCAACGCACAAAACAGAAAAATGCGAAGTTAAATTTGAAACTTCTTATGCTCCGGACAGGCCGGAAATTGTTTATTGCGAAAAGTGCTATCAGCAGGAAGTATATTGATAGATATTGATAAATTACGCATATGCGTAATTTATCAATATTAAAAATTAAAATTATGGGAATTTTTTAAGGAATTCCTCATACTTTATTTCTTTCCTTCCTTCCGGTAAAACTTTTTTGATTACGAATTGATTATTTTCCAAAATAGCATCAGTAATAATAATTCTTTTGCCGTTTTTAAAGAAGAAAGTTCTAGGCCAAGAGGCATAAGCTCTGAATTTGTTGTAATTTTTGACAGCACCGTCATTTAAATCTATAAGTCCATCCCCTTTTTTGATTTTTTTGCAGTAAGTTGCCTCTTGTTCATTTTGGGAGGTTGCCTTGATTTTATCAGCAATAAATTCAAGCAGAATTTTTACTAAAAGTTCTGTTCCAATTTTTATCAAACGTTTGCGCAAATCCGGCGTTTTTTCATCCGGCAGGATTACAATTTTTTCTTGGGCAATTATTCCCCCGGAATCCATTTCATATTCCATTTTTTGGATGCTGACCCCTGTTTCTATATCTCCATTTAATATGGCGGATTCAACAGGAGAAGCTCCACGGTATTTTGGAAGCAAAGAATAATGAATGTTTATGGAACCAAATTTTGGAGAATTTATAACATTTTCCGGAATTATTTTTCCGTAAGCGACCACAATGGATAAATCCCACTTGGTAGTCGGACTACCACTTGGTAGTCCGACTACCAAGTTAAAGTTTTTATCTAATTTTTCCGGTTTTAAACAACATATATTATTTTTCTCTGCAAAAATAGCTACGGGCGAGGCTTTTTGCATCTGGCGAAGTAACAATAAGTGATGGAATGTAGCCGTTTTGTTTTAGAATTTCTAAAGTCTCACTGGCCACGTCCGGTGTGCCAAAAAATGCAAAATTTATTTTTTGATTATTTTTCATATTACTTTTTTGGAATCTCCTTTCTTATATCTTTAGCATGATCAATAAAAAGTATCCCATTCAAATGGTCTGTTTCATGTTGAAGAATTTGCGCCAATAATCCAGATGCGCCTCTGGTAAATTTTTTACCATTTTCATCATAGGCGGCAACAATAGCCTTTTTCGATCTAAAAGTTCTACCATAAAGAGGGCGAACAGAAAGACAACCCTCCGGCATCCATTCTTTTTCACGAGAAAGTTTAGAAATTTTTGGATTTATAAAAACCAAGTCTTTTGCGACAGGATTTTCTTGCGCTGGATTGTCATCTACGAGTGTTTTTGTAGCATCTATTTTTAAACTGTCGCTTTGCGCAGGAAATCCCGCCTTCAAAATTTTTCCAGATACCGTAAAAATGCGCAAAGAGTATCCTATTTGCGGCGCAGCTATGGCTACACCGTCATCTTGGCTTTGAAGCGTTTCAGACATCTCCTTCAAAATTCTTTTTATTTTTACCGTCTTAATATCTGATACAGGAATTTCTTGGGCTATTTGGCGTAAAATTTTTTCTTTTTTCTGAAGAATTTTTTTCATCTATTTAAGCTCTTTCAGGTATTCCAGAAGTTTATTTAATTTTACAGTATCTTGAGATCTATTTGACATATCTCGCACTATGACGGAATTATCAAGCGCCTCTTTAACTCCAAAAATAAGGCTATAAGGTATGGCTAGTTTCTCTGCTATAGCCAATTGCGAACCCAAACTATCTTTAGAAAGCGATTGGGTTATAGGAATATGAGCCTTGCGCAGTGTTTCAATTATATTTAAACTTTTTAATTTTGCTTCAGAGCCAAGCTGGATAAAATAAATTTTTGGTTTCTTTAATATGCGGGGCGCGAGCTTTTTATACCAAGATGATGAGACTATTCTATCCACTCCTATGGAAATTCCTACAGCGGGTACATCTTTTTTGCTTCCTATTTGGCGAGCCAGATAATCATAACGTCCGCCGCCGGCGAGCGCTAAAGGCGAACCATCCTCCGCGCCGGCTTGTTCTATAATTTCAAAAACAGTGCGAGTATAATAGGAAAGGCCACGCACTAAACTTTTATTTAAATTATATTGGATGTTCATCTCTTCCAGATATTCCAATACTTCTTTAAAATGTTTCTTGCAAGAAGGACACAAGAAAGAAACCGAATCAGGAGCATTTTTGTTTATTTCTTTTGTTTTCTCTTCTTTTGAGTCCAGTATGCGAAGCGGATTTATCCTTAAGCGTTCCCGATCTACGCTTGGAAGTTCGCTTATATGTTTTTTATAATAACTTGTAAGTTCTCTGATGTATGCGCCTCGACACTCTTTATCGCCGATAGAATTTATGTCAATAGAAAGATTGTTCGCTCCAGCTTCCTCCAATATGCTTATGCAAGTTTTTATCACTATCGCATCCATAATACTTTTTTCGCTTCCAAGCGAATCAAAATCAAATTGCCAAAATTGCCTATAACGTCCGCGCTGAGGTTTGTCATGTCTGAAGACTGGACCGGAATGATAAAGCATTACTGGTTGAGGCATATTTTGCATTCCATGTTCAATATAAGCGCGTATCCCTTAGTTTTTAGCGTATACATTTCTTTTTCTATGATGTCTGTTCCTTCACCTATGCCCAAAGTAAAAATCTCTTCATTTTCCAGCATCGGAGTTTCGATTGGCTTAAAACCGTAATATACCGCAATTTCTTGCGCTTTTTCAAAAAATCCTTGGAAAGAATAATATTCTTCATTCATCAGGTCTCTCATTCCCTTAGGGGAAGAAACGCTTAGCGTTTTACTTTTACTTGTGTGTGCTGTTTTTTTCATCCCGTTAAAATTTTATATTTATTGCTTATAATTGCCCGGCAATACGCTTATTTTATTTATTGGCAACAGACGCAGGAACGCTCTTCCAATGATAAATTCTTTTTTTACCGCTCCCCAAATTCTTGAATCAGAACTGCCGCTTCTATTGTCGCCCATTACGAAATATTCATCGCTCTTTAATTCAAAATGCTTGTCATCATTTGATAAATTTTTTACATAAGGCTCATAAAGCTCAAATCCATTTTTGCGCTCTTCGTTTGTTACGGTCACAACACTGCCTTTTATTTCTATTGTTTCATTCGGAAGGCCTATTATTCTTTTGATAAAAAATTTTGTTTGATTATATGGATATCTAAAAATAACAACATCGTCTCTTTTTGGATTATTCAATTTGTAGGATATTTTATCTACTATTAAATAATTTGCGTCTTCAAAAGTAGGGACCATGGAACTTCCTGAAACAATAAATGGTTCTGCTATGAAAACGCGAATTGGAACGACAATAATCAACGCCATTACGGCAAAACGCACCAATTCCCAGAATGATTGCTTTTTTGTTTTTACCGGTTCTGTTGGTTTTATTGGTTCCATTTTCACAGTATAACACAAAAAATCCTTGACATTATATTGCAATTATATGTTATTATGTAGGAATGAAAATTGTTGTTGGCTTGGGGAATCCTGGAAATGAATACAAAAATACCAGACATAATACTGGGCGGATTATAATTGGCATACTTGAGAAGAAATTCGGAGACAAAACAGGAAAGAATAAAATTAAATTTCTTGCGCCAGATACTTTTATGAATAATTCAGGTAAAGCTGTAGCTTCTTTAATAAAAACAAAAAAAGATTTAAAGAATCTTGTTGTCGTATATGATGATATTGATTTACCGTTAGGGAAAATAAAAATTTCTTTTAATCGATCTTCGGGTGGACACAATGGCTTAAATTCTGTTATCAAAGCTCTAAAAAGCGAGGAATTTTTGCGTATTAGAATTGGTATTTCTCCTGCTACTCCAAAAGGCGTAATAAAAAAGCCGAAAGGGGAGAAAGCGGTGATAAATTTTATTTTAGGAGAGTTCAAAAAGCCCGAACTAGAAATCCTGAAAAAACTTTCTAAAAAAGTCGTAGAAATAGTAGAAACTATTTTCACCGGAAGCAAAGAAAAAGCGATGAGTTTGTATAACAATTAGTGATTTTATCTTCTATATAAACTTGTCGTTTCTTCATGGTCTTCTTCCGCTTGTTTACGCACCAGCTCAGCCTCTTTTTCATCTAAGGGTAAATTCTTGCTTCTTTTTTTGCGGATACTTTCTACTAATTCTTCGTCCGTTCTATAATCTAACTTATATTTTATAGATGGATGTTTGTTGCTACTTTCTATTCTTGTTTTCATTTTTGAAAAATAAAATTATTAATAAAAATTTAAATTTCCTTTACTGCCTCTATTATAACGCTTTTTTCGCCATTACGCAAGGATACTTTTCCGGAAAACGCGATGCATTTTTCTGGGACTAATATATCAACAGATTCTTTGAATATAGAAGGAAAAGCAACAGCTTCTATGGAGCCAGTTAAGTCCGATATTTTCAAAAATGCCATTCTTTCATTATTTTTTGTAATTACCTGTCTCGAAGTTTCTATTATTCCAGCGATAGTTATTTGTATGCCATTTCCTATTTCTTCTTTTATTTTTTTAATATTCACTTTCCTATCTTCCAACTTAGAGCGAATTCGATCTAACGGATGTCCGGAAATATAAAGTCCCAATAATTCCTTTTCCCAAAGCAGTTTTTCAGCTTGTGTTGCAGTTGGCGCATCTTGAAGTTTGAAAGACAACGTGTCGGTTTTTAAGCCGCCAAAAAGGGAAACTTGATTTTCATTTTGTTTATTCCAAATTTGCCAGCATTACTCCTCGGTCGCCCCAATCGTCCATACTCCCGGATTTGATCAATGCTTCCATAGATTTTTTGTTTAAATTTTTATGTTTAACTCTGTTTAAAAAGTCAGCAATTGATTTGAATTTACCATTTAATTTTCGTTCCCTTATTATACTATCGGAAATATCTGTACCCAGATTTTTAATCGTGTAGAATCCAAATCTAATCTTTTCACTTTTATTTTTAGTGTTTATAGTTGTGTCCTGTTCTGCAGGCAGACAAGTAAACACCCCAAAACTTTCATTAATATTTGGTGGCAGAATGGGAATATTCATATTTTTACATTCATTGATAATAACTGCAATCTTCTCCACATCGCCGGATTCGGCAGTAAGTATAGAAGCCATATATTCCACGGGATAATGGGCTTTCATATAAGCTGTTTGGTAAGCGACTTTTCCATAAGATGCGGCGTGCGCTTTATTGAATCCGTAAGCTTGAAAAGGTTCAAAAAGTTTCCAAAGTTTCTCAGCGAATTCTAAAGTTTGTCCATTTGAAATAATGCCTTTAGTAAATTTTTCTCTCTGCGCCGCCATTTCTTTTGGAATTTTTTTCCCGACAGCTTTGCGAAATTTGTCTGCCTCTTCCCAGTTGTATCCGGCAAGTTCGATAGCGGAAAACAAAAGATCGTCTTGGTAAACAATCAGCCCATAAGATTCGCCCAAGAATTTTTTCATCCGGGGATCAAGGTATTTTACTAATTGCGGATTATGCTTGCGCTTTATGTATTCCGGTATTGATTCCATTGGTCCGGGACGATACAAGGCGACCATAGCGTTAATGTCGTGTATAGAAGTAGGTTTTAATTCTTTCAAATATCTGGTCATACCGGAACCATTTAATTGAAATAGTCCTTCCGTTTGGCCATTTGCTAAAAGTTCAAAAGTTTTTTTATCATCGAGCGGAATATTCTCTATGTCTATGTTTATATTGTAAAATTTTTTAACCAAATATACGCTATCAGCCAGGATGGATAAGTTTCTGATTCCAAGGAAATCAAATTTCAGAAGCCCTGCTTCCTCAATATTGTACATATCATATTGAGTGATTATTTTATTTTCTCCTTTCGGGTCATATTGAAGCGGAACATATTCCACGAGCGGCAGGGGAGAAATAACAACTCCAGCAGCGTGTACGGAAATATGTCTCACACATCCCTCTAGCTTTTTTGCCAGATCTATTATTTTTTTTGTGTCCCTTTCGTTTTTATACGCGTCTTTTAATTCCCCAACTATTTCCATCGCGTGATCTATTGTCATTGGTATGCCTTGCGAACCCATCGGAATCATTTTTGAAAGCCTGTCACCAATAATGTAAGGGTAACCGAGCGCTCGAGCAACATCTTTGATTGCGCCCCGCGCCATCATTGTTCCGAAAGTTCCAATTTGAGCCACTTTATCTTCACCATATTTATTTTTGACATACTCAATCATTTCGTCTCGTCTATTGTCGGCAAAGTCCATATCGATATCAGGCGGCGATGGACGAAAAGGATTTAAAAATCTTTCAAAGGGTAATTTATATTCTATTGGGTTAACATTTGTAATGCCAAGCAGATATGTCGCCATTGATCCTGCAACCGAGCCTCTAATTGTTGTTAAAATTCCATTTTCTTTCGCATGACTCAAAAGGTCGCCGACCACGAGAAAGTATGGAGCATATCCTTTGTCTTTAATTATTTTTAATTCATACTCTACGCGTCTTTTTATCTCTGATGTTTCTTTTAAATTTAATCTATCCAGTCCTTTATATGTAAGTTCGCGAAGTTTTTCATCATAATTTTTTTCGTCTTTAACTTTAAAGTCGGGAAAAACCCATTTGCCGAGTTTAAGTTCCAAATTGCACATATCGGCAATTTTTTTTGTATTTTCAATCGCTTCTGGAATATCTTTAAACACCTCCAGCGCTTTTTTTGTGTCAATGAAAGAAAAATCATCATTAGAGAACTCAAATTTTGTCCCATCTTTTACATCACCTTGAGTATTTATCTGCAATAAAGTGTGGTGGGCGTCGTGGTCATCACTACAAGGATAATGTGAGTCTTGTGTAGCGACTATTTCAACTTCATGTTTTTTTGCTAGTTTTATCAGCGATGCGCGCACAGCCGTATCGTTTTCAACTGACGGATGGCGCTGAATTTCTATAAAATAATTTTCTTTGCCGAAAATATCCTGATATTCGCGTACGAGCTCATCGGCTTTTGCTGTGTCACCTTTCATTACTGTTTGCGATAATTCTCCACCTAAACAGCCTGATAGAGCGATGATACCTTTAGAATATTTTCGAAGTATTTCTTTATCCATTCTCGGTTTGTAATAGTAACCCTCAAGGTTGGCGATAGTGACTAATTTAATTAAATTTTTATATCCCTCTAAATTTTTAGCAAGCAAGGTTAGATGGTAATAACGTTTTGTGCCTCCAGCTTCTGTCGTTCTATCTGTGCGATTTCCGGCGGTCATGTATGCTTCTACTCCAATAATAGGTTTAATACCTTCTTTTTTAGCAAGTTTATAAAATTCAATCGCGCCGTACATATTGCCATGATCGGTGATGGCCATCGCTGGCATATTAAATTTTTTTGCTAATGCCACTAAATCTTCAAGCTTTGAAAGCCCATCGAGTAGAGAATAATGACTGTGCGTGTGCAGATGTATAAATTGGGTATCTTGCGCTGGCATTTTCACATAATAACATATTTTGCTTTGTTGTTTTATTTGTTTTTTGGTACAATATAGATATGCAAAAAAGATATTGGTTAAGAAGTGGTATTATGTTGGGTGCTATATTTTCTGTGTTGGGTTACTTTCTTGTTGTGTCTAATGTCTCAGTACCCAATCATCTCAGTTACCTAAAAGATTGGTTTCTGGGAATACCTTTTTTCTTAAGTATGCTAACTGGTCTAGGACACATTGATATCATGAATACAGGTAAGATTGATTTCCTTGCCCAGATATCTTTCTTGTCGATTACTTTTTTGCTGTATTTTATTATCGGTGCTTTTCTAGGTTGGCTCTACGGAAAAATTAAAAATAGGAATAAAAGTATTTAATGTTGCGCCTGTCGTACTCATGGTGTATTATGTTTAGTATGGATGCTTTAATGAAAAAAATAAATATTGGGACACTTAATCGAAAGCCAGTCGTTATTATTCCTACAGATGCTTGGGATAAAATGCGTGCTCGTTTTGAAGATATGCAAGAGGATTTAGAAATGTACAATTCTGTAAATTATAAAAAAAGTATTGCCCGAGCGCGAGCTTCTAAAAAATCTTATACTAGCGAACAAGTATATAAAAAATTAGATTTAGTTTAGATCTATGCGTTATCTTATTACCGAAGAGGGTCTAAAGACTTTTAAACTACTCCCAAAATCAATTCAGAAAAGAATTCTTAATAAACTTGATTTTATTTTCGAGAATGATAATCCGTTAAACTTTGCAAAAAAATTGAACTATTTTGAATATGGAGAATATCGAATGAGAATAGGGGATTACAGAGCTTCTTTTGATGTGAAGAAAAATGTTGCTTATTTCCTAAAATTTGGCCATCGCAAAGATATTTATAAGTAATTATTTGGTATAATATAAAAATGAGAAAAATCAAAGTTGGTATTAATGGTTTTGGCAGAATTGGCAGAGCTTTTTTAAAAGTGGCGTGGGATAGGCCGGAGATTGAAATAGTGGCGGTCAATGATTTGGGAAGTGTGGAAAATATGGCGTATCTTTTAAAATACGATACGGCTTATGGAAAGTGGAAACACAACAATATTAAACATGAAGGTGAGTATTTAATAATTGATGATAAGAAAATTAAAGTTCTGGCAGAAAAAGATCCAAATAAACTTCCTTGGAAGGATTTGAATATTGACGTGATTGTGGAATCTACCGGACTCTTTGTGACATATGCCGGAGCTAAGGCGCATCTTGACGCAGGCGCTAAAAAAGTGGTTATCTCTGCGCCAGAAAAAGGAAGCGATGGCAGTGTGGCAGGCGAAACTATTTTACTAGGTGTGAATGAAGATAAATTTGGCACTTGCGATATTACTTCCAACGCATCTTGCACAACCAATGCGGCTTCTCCCTTGATTGCAATTTTAGATGAAACTTTGGGGATTGAAAAAGCGATTTTAAACACTGTCCATGCGCTTACCAATAGCCAGCCGACCGTAGACAGTATTAATAAACATAACATGCGCGAGGGTCGTGCGGGCGGTCACA
>Ga0076116_117_pt1 | contig 8751 bp, 8 predicted proteins | sample RifGroC2_FD_67673 | JGI IMG/M metagenome (GOLD analysis project Ga0076116, IMG submission 67673) | Parcubacteria (Yanofskybacteria) bacterium GW2011_GWC2_37_9
ATTATATACACATTTCATAACGATAGTGCATGGATACTTCATGGATTTATGAAGAAAACAAATAAGATTCCAAGAAAAGAAATGAGTTATACACAGAAACAGTTAAGACTGCTCTTGCAATAATATAACGTATCGGTTATACTATTATCGTTATGATAAAATACAAAAATAAACAATATAGAACCTTGGATGATTTTCACAATAAGCGGATGAAGGACAGAGTTTACAGAAGGGCTTATGATGAGCTCGGATTTGAATTCTCATTAGTCAGGGCTATTATAGACGCTAGGTTAAGCAAAGGCATCACTCAGAAAGAGATTGCAAAAAGAATGGGGACCAAACAATCCTCCATTGCCCGTTTTGAATCTGGGAAATATAATCCGACATTAGCTTTTGATATCTTTATTCTCGTCGACGACATCCGCGTCTACACCCGCGCCTTATCGGCCGCCGAAGTTCTGTAGCTTTATCAGTATGGAAAATAATTGTAAAGATTTTTATTATTTATAGGCTAATATTTTAGCTCCGTTGATGGAAACTATATCAACCAGCGCATCAAAGTTATAGTATCGACAAGCTTCTTGCATCAAACGCAATTCAGTCCACATATCGCCGTCAACAAAAGGTTCATAGAAATCCGCTATGTTATCAATGCCCAGACCTACAAGCACGCCAGCCTCAAGCATTTCCGGAAAATTGCCTATGGAGTTATGAACTGGAGCCTGATATTGATCAAGTTGCCGCATAGAGAGCGCAGCTGAAGGGCAGATAACTACAGCAATACCAAGTTCAGCCATCTCTTTATAGATTTTCATACGATATTCTTTCGGCTGGGCAGATGTAGAAACGGCATGTATGGCAACGGTGCGTCTTTCATAATTATGATGTTTGACTGCCTTAATTAATTTCTCCGTATCTCGTTCATTTGGATTATTTTCTTGATCAATATGCACATGCACCGGTTTATTTAATTTTTTAGCAATTTCAAAAAGATAATCCAAACTTTTTTCGTCATTGGGACGATCTTTGGACGGTAATCCGCCGGCAATATCCGCTTTGGCGGTAATTTCTTCATAAAGAGCGCGAGCTTTGTCATCAATGAGACCACCCAGAGGTTGAGTAGCAATAAGCAAAGTTATTTTATCTTTATATTCTTCTTTAAGAATAAGAGCCGCATCTATCGCTTTATGTCCGACAGCATCATAAGCATCCACAAAAGTGCAGGTAATTTTGCATCCTTGTTCAATCATAGAATCAAGCGCCCCGCGAATCCGCTTTTTTATGTCTTCCATGGTGCTAGATTTTTTTATGCCATCGCTCATACGCCACTTTACTTCCATATCAACCATAGATTTGTCTAAACCCTCTTTGGTGATGTAATAAGCTTTGTCAAAATGCGCATGACAACTGATAAACCCTCCATTTTTTTTAATGGCTTCCAACATTTGCATTTTTAAATTCCAGGGAGTTTTATTTTCCATATTTTTATTTCATTCTTTTTAGTTTTTCACTGGCCGCAATGATACGAGTCATACCGATACCGGCGCCGCAACGAGGAAAAAATTTAAGGGATAAAAATTCGTTCAGTTCCTTTTCTGTTCTTTCTTTGCCAAATAAATTAAATAATTGTTTGGCATATTTTCCTTTACTGATAGTATAAAATTCCCTTCTCATTTCTTCCGGATTAGTGCTGCGTTCCGCAGAACCGATGGTTTCATTGCCATACATTATTACATCTATTTTTTCAGCATAATTTTTATTTCTTCTTCTCATATTCCAAAAAGGAGAGGTATAGGAAGGAAATTCTTTGCAAAAAACAATAGGCCCAAAATCTTTAAGCATTTTGTTTTCATGTTCTGTTTTCAATTCTTCCACTCCATAATAGTTTTTTAATTCATCGTAAGATTTATGAAAATATGTTTTTTTGGCGCCGAAACCTAAATATTCTAAAATTTCAACTTCAAATTTTTCCAGATCTGAAAGTGTTCCTTTCAGTTCAAATTCAAACATCGGAAATATTATTCGGTGGCGTCCAGGAATTGGTTTTTTTTCATTTCTGAAACTTGTGCTGAGACAAAACACTCCGGGCAATTCCGGTTTGGTTAAAAGTTCATACTCAAGCCACATCTGTCCTGTTTGTGGCAACGGCCAGACCTGTCCGGCATAATTAAAAGTGGCAACTGTAAGAGGATCTTCGCAAGCGGCTAAAATAGAAAGCCTGTCTTGAGTGTTTACTTCCACGAATCCCTTTTTCAGACAGAATTGGCGCATTTTATTTACAATCTCACTGAAAGCTATAATGTCTTTTTCTCCTATGTAATTATTTATCATATTATTTTTTTGAGATTAATAAATTTTTAATTCTGGTAAAATTTTTCTTTCACTTCTTGATAAGCTTCTCTAAAATTTTTGCCGGTCCTTACCAGCTTTAGCGCTTCGTCTGTGGCATAAAGTTCAGAACTGCAAGCGTTTTCCAGATTTGTTTTCTTCGTCTCTAAATTTTTTATGACAAGAATCATAACTTCTAACGTATCAAGCGCAAGTTTTATTCCTTTCATATATGGTTCTTTGGTAAGTTGAAAATCTCTGTTGTATCCGGCAGGAAGATTTTTGACGATATTTTCTATTTGATTTTGATAACCGTTAAAGACAGCGATATTACCCCTGATTAATTCCAAAACATCATAATTTTTCTTCTGTGGCATAATACTTGAACCTGTTTTAAATGAATCCGGCAAAGTAAAAAAATTAAATTCTTTAGTAGTGAAAAGAAGCAGGTCGCTGGACATTTTACCAATATCAAACATCACATTGGAAACAGCCTGTAAAATTAGATTCTCAAATTTGCCTCTGGAGAAAGCGCAATACATTGGATTGGCTTGAACTTTTCCAAAACCCAATTCTTTAGCGGTAAATCCCCTATTCAATCCGAGAGTATTTTCTCCATAACCAGCCGCGGATCCTAGAGGATTTTGGTCTATTATTTTCATAACCGCATCCAAACAAATTAGATCATCTTTTAAACTGTCACAATAGGACCCGAGCCACATCCCGACTGAACTAGGCATTGCTCTTTGCATATGAGTATAGCCGGGCATTTTTATTTTTCCCTGTTTTTTTATTTGCTGTTCTAAACTTTTCGCAAGATTTTCCGTTTCTTTTTTAATTTTGCCAAGTTTTTCCTTGCTAAAAAGCCGAGTCATCGTTAAAGATTGGTCATTCCTGGAACGACCGGTATGAACTTTTTTGCCAACTTCGCCGCAGTTTTCCGTCAAATACGCTTCAATAGCGGTATGTCCATCTTCTTGTGATTTATCAATTTTAAATTTTCCATTTTTCCAAAGTGATAAAATTTTATTAAGTCCAGTGATTAAAATACTTAGCTCTTTTTTGTCCAGTATTTTTATTTTATGCAACATTTTGGCATGAGCCATCGTCCCCTTGATATCGTATGGCAGAAGTTCTAAATCCAGCAGATAATCCACTCCAACAGTGTAATTTTCAACTGTTTGATTTGTTTTCGTTCCTGTTTTTCTGTCCCATAATTTTTTCATGGTTTTATTAGTTATCTAAAAAAATAGCTCCATCATTGGAGCTCTTGGAAACGAAACTTCTTTGCAAATAGAAAATTTAAAAAGTAAGGAGTGTTGCAAACTTCAGATGTATAAAATTTTTTCATAGTATTACGCATTGCTTAAAAGGATAGCACGTTCAAAACTGCAAGCAAGTGGAAAACTTTCTAAAAAACGCCTTTGTATTCTTGAATTTCGTCGCAAAGTTTTTTGGCTTCTTTTTTGGGATTAGAGCTAAAAATAATACTGCGGGAAGAATTTATAATAAGGCCTAATCCTTCGCTGTTTAATCCAGCTTTTATCGTCGCCTTCAAGTCCCCTCCTTGAGTCCCAATACCCGGGACAAGAAAAGTTATATCACCTACCAGAGAGCGAATTTTTTTCATTTCTTTCGGATAGGTCGCTCCCACCACCAACATACAATTTTTATTTTTATTCCAGTCGCTTTTTACTTTCATGGCAACAATTTCCCAAAGTGTCATTGTCTTGTCAAACATCGGGTGTTTGACATTTAAGTCTTGAAATTCGGGAGCGCCGGGATTTGAGGTGCGGCAAAGAATAATGCAACCCTTGTCCTTCCTGTCTAAGAACGGAAGCAAGGCTTCCTTGCCTAAATACGGATGCAGAGTTACAGCGTCAAAACCATACCAATCAAAAAGAGAATCAACGTATCCCTGATTGGTGTTGCCAATATCCGCTCGCTTGCAATCGCAAATTAAAAATATGTCGGGATGCTTTTGGCGTAAATATTCCATTGTCTGCTTGAGCTCTTTTATTCCCCTATCGCCTCGCGCTTCATAAAAAGCGATATTTGCTTTGAAAGCCGCCGCATATTCGTGCGTTTCTTCTATAATCCATTTGTTAAATTCAAACTGCGGAAATTCTTTTTTTAGAAATTGTTTTGGAATTTTCGCAAAATCCGCATCCAATCCGACACAAAGCAGAGAATTTATCTTTTTGGCTCTTTGGTTGTATTTATCAACAATCATTTTTTAAGTTTATTTCTTTCTAGAAATTTTTTTCCGTGGCCGAATTTGGTGTTAATAGGAATTCCAGCTTTGCAAAGCGGGCATTTTTTTTCATCATACGAAGGAATCTTGAAAATTTCGAGCGAAAAAAATGGCGCGCCAATAGTTTTAGAGTTCACTAATTTTGGATCCCGATTTATCATCACAGAAACAGCGATTATTTTTCCTCCGGCTTTTTTCACGCTGTCAATCACTTTTTTTACCGAACTGCCGGTAGTGGTGCTGTCTTCCACCACCAGAACACGCTTGCCTCGGACTAAGGCGTCATATCCGCGCTTGAATACTTGTTCGTTTTCTGGAGTTTTTTCCGTAAATGCGCTCAAGATTTCTCGATTGGAAATTTTGCTTAAATGATAAGCGGTCCATTGAGAAAATGGAATTCCAGCAACAGCCGGAGATACAACAACTTCAATGTTTTTATTTTTAAATTTGAGAGCGAATAGCTTCCCAATTTCCGATACATATTTAGTATAAGGAAGAAGAGCGTCTTTGTTGATATAAGAAGGCATATGTCTGCCTGAAGTCCCCACCAAGTGGCTGTTTTCAATAATCGCTCCAGTGCTTTTCAAAATAGCGATAATATTTTTCATATTCTTACATCTTATCCTAACTTTTCTTTAATATCTCTGGCAAGGTAAGGATTCCACATTGCCCCGGTTGCCGACATTACAATATCCGCCCCCGCTGATCTATATTCAAAGAAATCATCTGGAATCGTTACCCCGCCGACACCTATAATAGTGTAAGAATATCCGAATTTTTCACGAAGTCTTTTTAATTTTTTTACCATATCAAGACCCGCCCATTTTATTGCGTGCCCGCAAACTCCGCTCTGCAATCGCCCTTCTCCGGGAAGCGCCTGATTTCCGTTTTCATCTACTATTTTCGCGGAAATAGTATTGATGGCAGAAATGCCTTGAACTATTGGCGTAATTTTTTTGACAAAATTTTCCAATGCATTTTCGTCTTTAAAATAACCGATTTTAATAATAAGAGGGGTGTTTTTTATTTCTTTTTTTATGGCTTTCACCACCTTTACACTGTGTTCTGTGTCATAACAAAGAAGATTATCAGTGCCTTCGTTTGGACAACTTAGGTTGACTTCAATTGCTTTTACACCGCTTTTTTTAAGCATTTTTGCTGTTGAACTAAAATCGTTTATATATTCTTCTATATTTTGCCCTGTCTTTTTTGTCCCTTGAAAAGCGCCAACGAGAATTTGTCCGGGTCGCATATCTTTTAAAACTTGAGCTATGTCTTTTTGCCAAAATTCCGGGCTAAATGAAGGTACGCCAAATGAATTGGTAATTGAAAGAGGCTTGCTATATTCATGATTTGCAATTATTTTATTTTCTGCTTTTTCTAAAGTTAAATCTCCCTCAATCTTCACGGATAAAACATTCGGCCAAGGATGACAGGGATATTTCATGCCTCGAACTGTTTTATAAGTTACAATGTCAAAACCTTTCTTGAGCGCAGCTTTTACAAATCTTCCATTTATCAGCGGTCCGGCAGGAATGCCAAAAGGCGAGAAAATTTTGTGGCCAAAGAAATCAAATTGTGGCCCTTTTTTATTGTCTATCACTTTTCCATCAGCAAAAGCCCCAAATGGTCCTTTTTTAAAATTCTCTTCGTAGGATTTTTTAGGATCATAAAATGGTGTGGAAAGCATGTTGGTATAGTAGCATATAAAAATGTAAGTGAAAGTAACAGAAAAAATGACTACGGAGGCTGACAAGCCGAGTCTTGAGCAAAAATTCAGCAGAATTTTATGCGGGCATTTTTTCTGTTACTTTCACTGGAATGATTTGATTTAGAAATAAAACAGGTGTATTATCGGGAGATGTTAATACCAACGGTCATAGAGAAAAGTCAGTTTGGAGAAAGGGCTTATGATATTTATTCACGGCTTTTACGAGAACGCATTATCTTTTTAGGTGGACCGATTGATGATCATACTGCTAATATTATTATTGCTCAGCTCCTTTTTCTTGAATCGGAAGATAGTAAAAAGGATATTTTTCTTTATATAAACTCCCCCGGCGGATCAGTCACCTCCACAATGGCCATAGTTGACACGATGAACCACGTTCGTCCTGATGTTTCCACTTTTTGCGTCGGTCTTGCCGCTTCCGGCGGGGCAATTATTCTCTCCGCGGGCAAGAAGGGCAAACGATACATATTGCCAAATGCTGAAGTTATGATTCACCAACCAATGGGCGGAGTGGAAGGTCAAGCAACGGATATCGCAATTACAGCGAAGCATATTTTGAAGACAAGGGATAATTTAAATAAGCTTCTGGCAAAAAACACCGGAAAATCTCTCTCTCAAGTGGAAAAAGACGTAGAAAGAGATTTCTTTATGGATTCTGGAGAAGCCAAAAATTATGGAATAGTTGACGAAATAGTCACCAAATCCAAGTCCAAAGTTTCAATCACTCAAATCGACAAAACTATTGTTTAATCAAGAGTTAAAGAAAAAAGTGGCGATAATAACTTATCCACATAAAAGTACTTTTTCTGATTTTCAATGTTATAATACATTGATATGAAATCATTAAAGACTGTTGCTCTTGGAGTTATTATCATCGCTTCTTTTATTTTTGTTATTAATGAACTTCCTAAAGTATTTGTTTCTGTAAAATCTTCTTCTCAGCTGGCGCAAGTAGGTGGCGGTAACACATATTATGTCGCCACCAATGGAAGCGACACTAATACCGGAACACTGGCTGCTCCGTTTAGGACCATCCACAAAGGGATGAGTTACCTGCGTTCGGGGGACACTCTCTACATCCGTGCGGGTACTTATGATGAATCTTTTGGAAGCGAAATGGCCTTTGACAATTCAGGCGCTACTTCCTGGAACCAGGCGATTACTATTGCTGCGTATCCCGGAGAGCAGGTGACCCTAAAACCGTCTTCTGGCTACCGAGTATTTACCTTTGACTTGCCCAAGTATGCGTTCATTATTTTAGATGGTCTCATTATGGATGCAACCAATGTTACCATCAATGGTGTAAAAATAACACGCGGCACGGGGGCGCCTTCCCATCATATCTGGATAAAAAATTCGGTGATTAGGAATGCGCCTTCGCAGGGCGTGTTGACCACCAATGGGGCGGACGGGAACCGATTCACCAATGTGGATGTGTATGCCAATGGGTTTACATGTTCTGGGTATGCCACGCTCGATTTTTGTCACGGAATGTATATCTCTGCAAACAACAATATTATTGAATACAGCAAGATTCACGGTAATGCCGGTTGGGGTGTGCAAGTCTATGACGAGGCAGGGACGATTTCCAATAACATCATCCGGTACAACCTAGTTTACGACAATGCGGCTGCAGGTCTTAGGGGAGTTGGAATAGGGCTGTATTCAGGTCCGGGACATGAAGCGTATGGCAATATTGTATGGGGTAACAACTATGGAATTACTATGAATTACGGGGCGACTGAAGCGCAGGTTCACGACAATATAATATACAGAAATGGCGGAACTTATATCCTTGATGCAAATGGTTTAAATTCAGCAGGGATTTATAATAACACCCTCATTAACCAAGATGTCCCCAATCCCATACCTCCTATTCCTGGCGGTGGCACTACTCCAATCAACGGCCAATGCGGAACGACACAGAATGCTTGCGTTGCCGGTACATTAAGCGATACGGCGGATTCTGCGACCCAATACCTCTGGCAATGTCTCGGTTCAAATGGCGGGATAACGGCGTCCTGCAGTCTTCCAAGACCAACAACTCAATACACCCTCACCATTTCCAAAGGAACAAGTACTGGTCAAGGCGCAGTAACTTCATCACCTACAGGCATCAATTGTGGAACAACTTGCAACGCCTCATTTAATTCAGGCGCCTCTGTTACTTTAACCGCCACCCCATCAACAGGTTCCACTTTCGCTGGCTGGAGTGGTTGCACATCTGTGTCTGGAACTTCATGTACTGTGACAATGAATGCTGCAAGAAGTGTGACAGCGATGTTTAATATAGCCACAACAAACCAATCCCCCAGCGTTAACGGTGGAGCGGATAGAGCCATTACTTTACCGACGAATTCTGTTTCATTAACTGGCGCAGCCACGGATGACGGTTTGCCAGCAGGTTCAACCTTGACAGTAACCTGGAGCAGAGTTT
>Ga0076116_149_pt1 | contig 8530 bp, 9 predicted proteins | sample RifGroC2_FD_67673 | JGI IMG/M metagenome (GOLD analysis project Ga0076116, IMG submission 67673) | Parcubacteria (Yanofskybacteria) bacterium GW2011_GWC2_37_9
ATTAAAGACGAAGCAGAACGCAAATCTATTTTTTCAATTTCTTTTTTTGAAAAGGTCTCAAATAAGGATATGGTTATTTTGTCCCGCCAAATAGCGACTTTGTTTGAGGCGCAAGTCTCCGCTTTGAAATCTTTTACAATGCTGGCGGCTAATACGGAAAATAAACTTCTAAGTCGCAAGCTGACCACTGTTAGCGATGATCTCCAAGCGGGAGTTTCCATTTCTGGCGCGCTAGAGAAGCATCCGGATTTATTTTCTAATTTTTATGTAAATATGGTAAAGGTGGGCGAAGAAACGGGAAAACTCAATCAGACTTTTTTACATCTGGCGGAATATCTGGACCGCCAATATTCTCTCACTTCCAAGACCAGGAATGCGCTTATTTATCCGGTGTTCGTAGTCATCACATTTTTTGTGGTTATGACTCTGATGTTTACAATCGTAATTCCAAAACTTTCTTCGATTATTTTAGATTCTGGTCAGGAAATACCTTTTTATACAAAAATAATTATCGCAATTTCTAATCTTTTCGTCCATTATGGTTTTTTTGTCCTGATTTTTTTGGTGTTGATGGGTATCTGGGTTTGGAGATTGTCCTACACGGAGAAGGGAAAAGTATATCTTGATTCACTAAAACTCTCTATGCCAGCCGTGGGCAACCTATATAAAAAGCTTTATCTTTCGAGAATAACGGATAACTTGAATACTATGCTTGTCTCCGGTGTTCCGATAGTTCGAGCAATAGATGTTACCGCGGAAGTCGTAGGTAGCCGCGTATATAGGGAACTCCTGGAAGAAGTGGCAAATGGAGTAAAATCCGGTCTGGCGCTTTCTGTTGCGTTTACCAAATACAAAGAACAAATACCCGGTATTCTGGTTCAGATGGTGCAGGTAGGCGAAGAAACGGGCTCCCTAGGGGTTATTTTAAAAACTTTAACTGACTTCTACAAACGCGAGGTGGACGATGCCATTGATACGCTGGTGGGCCTAATAGAGCCGGTAATGATTGTAGTTTTAGGTTTGGGAGTGGGCATGTTGCTTGTATCGGTATTGATGCCTATTTACAATCTTGCGGGGGGGATTAGCTAATAGCTTTTAGCTAACTAGCTTGTAGCTTTTAGGGAAGATTGCAAATTTTGTATTTATTTTCCTATAAGCTAAAAGCTAACACCTATAAGCTATCCCTGTGGATAACTTTCTTGCCCTTATTTTTAAGTCTCTGTGTATTTCGGAAAAGTTTTCAGCAAGGTCAGTCCTTAAGAATTTTCCCAAAGGACTGTCCTTAGATGAAAACTTCAGGAGAAATTTATTATTAGTTGTTATTAACAATAAAATAATTATTATGAAGAAATTAAGTTTTAAAAAAGGTTTTACGTTGATTGAACTCTTAGTCGTAGTGGCCATCATCGGTATTTTGGCTTCGGTGGTGCTGGCGTCGCTTAACACCGCTCGTTCAAAGGGAGCAGATGCAAAGCTTATAGCTCAAGCAAGTGGAATGAGAGCTCAGGCTCTTCTTCGTGATGGCTCTGGAGCAGCGGTTTCTATTTCTAATTGTGCTAGTACATCAGGAACTTTGTTTGATTCATCTAGCGGTGGCCTTTGGCAATTATTTGGTGGGGTAAATGTCCTAGGTACGGCTTGTTATTCCTCTGCTTTTTCTGCTGGAAGTGTAGATAGTGCTACTTGGGCAGTGGCATTGTTGCTTTCTACTGGCCAAGCCTTTTGTGTTGATAGTACAGGTACTGCAAGGAAATCCACTGCTACAGGTCTTACAGCTGGGGCTGCTGGAACTATTCTGTCAGCCATTTCAGGAACTGCTTGTGCTTCCATATAAATAATGGCAAGCAAGGATAAGGGCAAGCAAGGAGGGCAAGCAAGGATAATCCTTGATATTTAAGAAAAATCACTCAAAAAGGGTGGTTTTTCTTTCTGTCTCCCGTTTTTATTTATCCACAACTCCTCCCTACATCAAGGATTATCCTTGATGTATAATATAAATGTGGGAAGGAATTTAGTTTTTGTAGAAAATGAATATTATCACATTTATAATCGTGGCGTTGAAAAACGCAAAATATTTTTAGATGAAGGGGATCATAAAAGATTTGTGTTTCTTTTATTAACTGCTAATAGCTCAACTCCAGTACATTTGAGTAATTATAAAGGATTATCTTTGTTAGAAATACCAAAAGGTGAACCTTTGGTTAGTATTGGTGCGTGGTGTATTATGCCAAATCATTTTCACTTGCTTTTGAAAGAAATAAAAAAAGACGGCATTAGTCTTTTTATGAAGAAACTTCTAACTGGTTACTCGATGTATTTTAATACAAAATATCATCATAAGGGCACTCTTTTTGAGGGAACTTTTTCTGCTAAACATTTAGATACTGATAATTATTTAAAATATCAGTATGCTTATATACATCTTAATCCTATCGGTATTATTGATGATGGCTGGAAAGAAAAAAAAATAAAAAATATAAAAAAAGCAAAAGACTTTCTTTTTTCTTATGGATATTCCAGTTTTCAAGACTATATGGGAATAAAGAGAGACGAAAATAATATTTTATCAATAAAGGCTTTTCCGGGATATTTTGAATCCTTCGTGGATTTTAAAGAAATGGTAAATGAATGGCTCAATATCAAGGATTATCCTTGATATTCAGATATTCAGACAGTTTTATGTTATGGATTTGACACTAATGGTTTCTAATATATTTTTATGAAAGCTATTTTACTTGCAGCAGGCTATGCCACTCGGCTTTATCCTTTAACTTTTCATACTCCGAAGCCCCTCATAAAGATCGCGGGGAAACCGCTTCTTGAGTATCTCTTAGAGAGTTTACAGGATAAAAAAATTATAGATAAAATATATTTAGTAACAAATGATAAATTTTATTCTCATTTTAAAAATTGGCATAAGCATTTTAAAAAAAAAGCGCTAAATTTTCCGATTAAAATATTAAGTGACGGATCTCTGGGAGAGAACAACAAATTAGGCGCGATTGGCGATATTAGTTTTGTGATTGATAAAGAAAAAATTGAGGATGATTTGGTGGTGATAGCCGGTGACAATCTTTTCAGCGCTGGATTTGGAGATTTTCTTAAATTTACTAAAAATAAAAATACTCCGATAGTGGGCGTTTTTGATGTTGAATGTTTGGAAATAGTTAAAGAAATGAGCGTGTTAGAAACTGATAAAGACGGAAGAATTATTAGCTTTGAAGAAAAACCAGTTGCGCCAAAAACGACTCTGGTAGGTGTCGCTCTGTATTATTGCCCAAAGAAATTTGTACCGATGTTTAAGGAATATCTAAGAGAAGGAAATAGTACTGATCAGCCTGGTCGGTTTATAGAATGGCTTTATAAAAGAATTCCAATCTATACTTGGCAAGTGCCAGGAACTTGGTTTGATGTTGGATCGCATGAATCGTTAAAGTTGGCGGAAGCATTTTTAAAATTTGGTTCAAAGATTACTTAACCTCAATAGGGCGTATGATAATAGGTCTTTGCAAGTCTTCGCAAGAACTCCTCGCAAGAACTCCTCGCAAGAACCGTTCTTGCGAGTGGGTAATTTATAGTTTTGTTTGTGATATAATAAAGCTGTGATTTTGTCACTTACAATCATCTTCTTCACCCTTGGTCTAATTATTGGCAGTTTTTTGAATGTTGTAATTTGCCGGCTCAATACAGAAAGATCGTTCGGAGGCAGAAGCGCCTGTATGTCTTGCCAGAATAAATTGCAATGGCATGAACTTATACCGTTAATTAGTTTTTTTACGCTTAAGGGAAGATGCAGGAGTTGCAAAACTAAAATTTCAATTCAATATCCATTGGTGGAATTTTCAACTGGCCTGATTTTTGCCTTACTATTCTTTAAATTTTACGCTCTATTAACAGTTGGGGATATTTTAATGTTCGCGATTACTTACGCTTATTATGTCGCTCTTTTTTCACTCCTTGTAGTTATCGCGGTTTATGATTTGAAACACAAAATAATTCCCGATATGCTTTCTTTTGTTTTTGGCGCGCTTGCTTTTGTCGGTCTTTTCTTTTTTTATAACAATGACGCAATCTCTGGTTTTTATTTACACATACCGTCAATCTTAGAATTTTTGTCAGGTTTATTGATAGCATCGCCCTTTGCCGTCTTTTGGCTTATATCTTCCGGCAAATGGATGGGCTTGGGAGATGCCAAATTGGCTCTTGGCATTGGTTGGCTATTGGGTCTTACCAGCGCGTGGGACTATTATAGGCTTGGCTCTTATTATCCTTTCTAAAAATAAAAAAGGCGGACTTAAAATTAAAATGAAAAGCGAGATTCCTTTTGCTCCGTTTTTAGTCTTAGGTGCGTTTCTGGCTTTCATTTTTGAATTGAACCTTTTTGGGATATAATTATAAACAATGATTTCTTATTTAAAAAATTTGAAGATTAATAAGCTAAACAGGGGGATGACCCGTTCGATATTTACTCAGGGTCATCCCGAGTATTTCCGAGGAATGACTTACATAGAACTCATTGTTGTCTTGAGTATTTTTGCCACAATGTCTTCCATCATTGCTTTCAATCACGGAAAATTCCAAGGAAAGGTGGATGTCAAGAGTATGGCTAGCGATATTGCTTTAAAAATTGTTGAAGCGCAAAAGTCATCCTTGTCGGGAAATTTGCCGTCGGGAGGCACTCCTTTTGATACGTGGAAGCCTTCTTATGGAGTTCGTTTTAATATTGCCACAAAGGACCAATTTATTTATTTTGTTGACTTAGATAATGCCAATGGTGACGATGAAAAACTATTAGAAACTATTCGTATTACAAAAAATAATTATATATCTAATATAAATCTGTGCTCTGATAATCCTTGTGATCTAGGTAATAGTCCAATCAACTCTTTTTCTGTTTTTTTTGAAAGACCGCGTTCCAGCGCGAATTTCACCGGCGTGTCGGTAACTGGTTCTAATTATGTTCAAATAACAATCAAATCGCCCAAAGACGCGACAGCTTTTATAAAAATCTGGCCCTCGGGGAGGATTCAGGTGAATTAATCCACCAAAATTTTTCATATAATGATAAAAATATATAAAATAAAAAAATTTAGGCGGATAAATCAAGGCTATACCATTATAGAAACAATGATCGCTATTTCTATTTTTTTGGTCATCGTGATGGTGGGTATGGGCGCTCTTTTAAATGCTAATTTTCTTCATCAAAAATCGCAGGATATGCGCTCCATTATGGATAGTTTGAGTTTTGTTATGGAAGATATGTCTAAAAATTTAAGAACGGGGTACAATTATCGTTGTTTTAAAGAGGGACAGCTTATTCCTAACAACCCGCGTGATAATGATACCGTAAGTACTCCAAGTAGTTGTCCAGCCGGAAATAGTTTGGCGATAGCTTTTGAACATCAGAATGGCCATCTTTATATCGATCCTGAGACAAAGATAGATTATGATAGCGAAGATCAGTGGGTATATCGTATTGACAGTGGAGCAATTTTTAAATCAGAAGAAGGCGCTAGAAGTGGCAGTTTTGTTCAACTAACTCCCGAGGAAGTTGATATAAATATATCATATTCTAATTTCTTGGTGTTAGGAGCAGAAAAAGGAGATTCTGATTCTCAGCAACCTTTTGTTACCATCAAACTGGTCGGGGAAATAGATTCTAAGGGGATTAAAACGCCTTTTTCCTTACAAACTTCAGTGTCTCAGAGGATGATAGATATATAAAATATGAAAAAAATTAATAAATTAAATACCGGTTTTACTTTGGTGGAAACGCTTGTCGCTGTTTCAATTTTTTCCATCTCAATTTTGGGAATGATGTCTGTTTTAGGATCCAGTATTGCCAATACTAATTATGCTAAACGAAAAATAATAGCCACATATCTAGCGCAAGAAGGCATTGAATATATTAGAAATATGCGAGATACTGCCGTTTTGTATAACGGGGGTGGAAATTGGAATAGTTTTAGAAATACTCCAGATGCAAGTATAAGTTATCCGGTCAGCTCCGATTTTTCTGGTTTCAATCGTAAAGTTTGGTTGGATAAAACCAATTTGGATCAAGACGAAGTAAAAATTTTTTCAAAAGTTGAATGGAAACAAGGTTCCGGTGATTACAGTATAACTTTTTCAGAAAATTTATTTAATTGGTATGAGATATGATAAAAATTAATTTACAAAATAATAAGGGGTTTGTTTTACTTTTTGCGGTTACATTTTCAAGTATTGTTTTATCAATAGCATTAGGCGTTACCAATATAGCGTTTAGAGAAGTTAAATTCGGCACTAATGCTCGCGACACCAATAACGCATTTTTTGCGGCAGATACCGGCATTGAGTCCGTACTCTTTTCAGATAAAGATCCTAATACTTTTCCAATGCCTGTGAATGGAGAAAAAAAATTTAATCCTCCCCCAATTATTGGTCTAGGTAGCACAGGTTTAAGTTGCGCCATTGTTTCTATCACAAAGGATAATACTAATCCATTTAAACCAACAACAACCATAATTTCAAAAGGATACAATGTTGGCGACGGATCTTGTAGTTCAACAAATCCAGACCGCATTGAGCGTGAAATAAAAGTTACTTACTAATTTCTAGTATGGATAGAGCTGAAGCCGAAAAAAGAATAAAAAAATTGCGGAGTGAAATCGCGCGGTTAAGAAACGCGTATCATATAGAAAATGCGCCTAATGTTACTGATGATGTTTATGATTCTCTAGCTCGCGAGTTAAAAGCGTTGTTGCAAGCATATCCCGAATTTGACGATGCAAATGCGCCTGAAAACAGAATTGCCGGGAAACCGCTGGATAAATTTATCAAAGTTAGACACAAGACTAGGATGCTTTCGCTTAATGATGTTTTTAGCGAAGAAGAGTTATTTAATTGGGAAAAAAGGATTAAAAAACTTCTTCCACATAACTTGGTATCACTTGGTACTCCGACTACCAAGTTGGAATATTTTTGCGAAATAAAATTTGATGGATTGGCGGTTTCATTAATCTATGAAGACGGCAAGTTTGTACGAGGCGCAACCAGGGGTGACGGATTTATAGGGGAAGACATAACTCAAAATTTAAAAACTATAAATTCAATTCCACTTTTACTTAAAAAACCATTTCCAGAATACCTGGAAGTCCGCGGGGAAGCGTTAATGAGCAAGGAAACATTGTCAAGATTGAATCTTGAAAATAAAAAAGAAGGCAAAACGCTTTTTGCAAACACTAGAAATGCCGCTGCCGGAAGCCTTCGCCAATTAGACTCTCAATTAGCAGCAGAAAGAAAATTAGAATTTTTTGCTTATGATATTATAGAAATAAAATCCAATTTGGTAGTATCACTTGGTACTCCGACTACCAAGTCTACCAAGTTGCAAACCCATTCTGAAAAACATCAAATGCTTCGAGATTTGGGATTCAAAGTTGAAAAGTTAGAAGCTAAATGCAAGAGTTTAGAAGAAGTAATTACTTTTATAAAAAAATTTGAAAAAATAAGACCAAATTTTCCATATGGCACAGATGGTGTTGTAATTTCTGTTGATGATTTAAAATTACAAGAAATTTTGGGTGTAGTCGGAAAGGCTCCGCGTTTTATGGTGGCGTTTAAATATCCAGCCGAAAAAGCAACAACAGTGGTGAAAGATATTTTAGTGAATGTCGGACGCACGGGCGTGCTTACGCCGCTTGCAATTTTTAAGCCGACTCTAATTGCGGGTTCTACGGTGTCAAAAGCGACCCTGCATAATGCGAATCAAATAGAACGCTTGGATTTGCGGATAGGGGATACCGTGGTAATAGAAAAAGCGGGAGATGTAATTCCGAAAGTTGTGGAGGTGCTGGCTCGAATGCGCGCGGGCAAAGAGAAAAAATTCAAAATGCCAACAAGCTGTCCGGCCTGTGGCAAAGCGATTCACAGAAAAGAACTACCCTCTCAACAATCGGTCGCATATTATTGCGCTAATCCTAAATGTCCCGTAAAAAACCAGAGATATTTAGAACATTTTGTATCCGTATTTGAAATATACGAACTCGGTCCAAAGATTTTAAGGCGTTTTAAAGATGAGGGATTAATTACCGATGCGGCGGACATTTTTACACTTACTAAAGATGACATTGCGCCCTTGGAGCGTTTTGGAGAAAAATCGGCCGAGAATATCATAAAGGAAATAGAAAGCAAAAAACATATTTCACTTTCAAAATTTCTTTGGGCGCTCGGAATACTGCACGTAGGGGAAGAGACAGCGCGCGATTTAGCTTTTTATTTCGGGACTTTGGAAAAATTGATGATTTCAGCAAAAACAGCTTCCGCTGAAATTGATAGTATAGAAAACATAGGACCGGCGGTCTTGGAAAGTCTGCGCAATTTTTTCCAAGATAAAAATAATTTAAATTTTATAAAAAAATTAGAAAAAAATGGCGTAATTGCGGAAAAAATGGAAAAGAAAAGGGCCGGTAAATTTTCCGGACTCAATTTTGTTCTAACTGGCGTTCTTTCCCAAATGTCGCGCGAGATAGCTAAAGAAAAAATAATT
>Ga0076116_121_pt1 | contig 8056 bp, 8 predicted proteins | sample RifGroC2_FD_67673 | JGI IMG/M metagenome (GOLD analysis project Ga0076116, IMG submission 67673) | Parcubacteria (Yanofskybacteria) bacterium GW2011_GWC2_37_9
GTTTTGATAAAACCATTTATGGTATCTACTTTTATTGGATTAACAATTTTTCCTTGAGTATCAATAGGATCAACATCTACTGAGGCTGGAGCTTGCGCAAAAGAAAGAATTGGCGCCACAATCAAAAAACCCATTAAAACTATTTGAAATAAATTTTTCTTAATAAAAATCATAGTGTGATTATACCACAGTTAAAAACCAATCCAAGTCCAAGCTCCTTCAGGACTTAAAATTGATAATATTGTTCTAATGATAAGCCAAGCGCCCGCGGCAATAACAAGCCCGTAAACAGCGTTGGAAAAAATATTTTTCGCTTTTCCTCTGGCTTCCGTACTGCCCCCAGAGGTCACCATCAGAAAACCGGCATAAAAGAACATTACGGCGGAAATAGGCACAACCAATTTGAAAAGAATAAATTTGATTACGGTGTTTATGAGGGTCATAAAATCTTTAAATTCACAGGGTTTAGTCGTGGCGAGATCGACATTAGGGCCCGGACTTCTGCCGCAAGGGATCAAACCTTTGTCTGCATTCGTCTGCGCGAAAGAAAAAACAGGAACAACAAGCAGCATTAAAACAATTACGAATGCACAATTAAGAATTACGAATTTTTTGATTTTTTGCATTATTTTATAAACTTTCTACTACTTTAATAAAAGCAGATTTAGCTTGCTATTTGCGTCGGATATCGCATTTTCAACGGTCATATTATTTGAGAGCACCTTTTCAACCATATTGCGGAAAATATTGTCGGTGTCCACAGGCGATGGGTCAAGCCAGCTCCTCGCATAAAGCGCTGAATCATAAAAGATTGGAGAGTAAGCATCCGCCGGCTTAACTTTAAGCAACTCTCGGCGCGCCGGCGCTATTCCAAGAGCGATAGCGAATTTGGAAGCAAAATCTCCCGTAGCCATAAGACTTGCCGCCGTAAAAGCCGTGTTGAAATTCTTAGAGGAAGATAAAAGAGATATGCCCGTTACATTAGCGCCCGTCAGTTTGAAATTAGCGCCTTTAATTTGAGGAAAGGGAGCAACCGCGAAATTTTGATTTGGATTTTTATCTATCAAGGACATCAGTTCGCTCGCGTATCCGAAATAAAGCGCCAAATCTTCTTTTGAAAATACATCGCTGGAGTTTGAAAATGATTTATTCCAAGAATACAAATCTTGATTAGGATCAGCGAAAATAGTGTAGAATTTTAAAACTGAAGCAAGATTGTATTTTTGATTGATTGCATTCAAACTGGAACTGAAAGTCCCATCTTTCTCCGTTATAATCCCATTTCCTGTCTGCATAAAAAGAGCGGACAAAATATCTTTAGCGTAAACAATATTTGAAAAATGTCCGAGCGCGACCGCGCTTTTTATTATTTTATTTGAATCATCTTTTTTAGTAAGTTTCGGAACAAGGTTAATTAAATCATCCCAAAACGCCGGAGGATAAATCACCCCGTTGCTGTCAAGAATGCTTCTGTTGTAATACATTACAAGCGGATCAATAGATAATGGAAAAGCTAAAATGCCTTTGGATGTCAAAAACACTTCCCCCGCGCCGGCAAAATTATTCTTAAAAGAAGCTAAAGGATAGCTCTGATACGGAATGGTGAAAATTTTATTGGCATAATGAAACGCCAGATTACTAGGCAAGAAAAACATATCAGGCCCCACGCCACCAGCCAATGCTTCAAGTAAATCCTGATCAAAACTGTCTGCCGATTTTTGCTCATATTTTACGATAAAAGTAGGATTGGCGTTATTAAATTCTTCCAGAAGCGATGCTATAACAGAATTTTTTGCTGTTCCCCATAAAACAACAGTGCCAAGACCCCCAGCTTTTTTATTATTCCCAATTGGCACCGCGCCGGAAAAAACTAAAATACCAAAAACAGCCAAGGCAATGAATACAATTATAGTTACAAGTTGGAAATTTTTCATATCTACGACTTAATCAATATCATACCATAATGATGCGCCCCTGCGTTAATATCCTGCTCTAAAAGAAAACCTTTTCTCTCAAACATTTCCCGAGCTTTCTTTTTGGGAATGGCCATTTTTAAGCCTACGACAACAGAATCCGTGGACCAATCAACAAGAAGCACTCTGCCTCTTGGCCTTAATATTCTTTTTATCTCCTCAATAAATTTATTTTTATCTTCCACTTGATAGAGAATGTTGGAAGCGATAACCACATCCACAACACCATCTCTTATTTTTGTCCCGTCAATTTTTTCAATATCTCCCCAAATAATTTCCACATTATTTAAATGAGCTTCTTTCACTTTGTTTTTTATCGTCGCCAAAAAATCTTTAACTATTTCAACCGCATAAACTTTCCCTTTTGTTACTATATGCCCTGCGGCTAGGGAATAAAATCCAGTTCCCGCGCCCAAATCTGCCACAATAGCATTTTCTTTCAACCCTAAAAATTTTAAATTTTTTACCGGGTCAGTGAACATCTATGTATTATATTACAAAATAAGCTTATCCACTACTATAGTTGTCAAAGACGGGCTTTGACAGTTATAATGAATGCTATGAATAATAGAGATTTTAAAGAATTTTCTCCAGAAAAAATTTATCACATTTATAATCGAGGTAATAATAAAGAGAAAATATTTTTTGAAGAACAAGATTACAGAGCCTTTCTTTTTAGACTTGGACTTTGTTTGGGATTTAATGAGAAAGAATTAAATAAAGAAAAATTAATGGCCATGCCCTATTCCAGAATTAGAATTACTGAAACAAAAAAAAGTAATTTCAAATTATATGCTTTTTGTTTAATGCCAAATCATTTTCATTTGCTAATTGAACAAGTTCAAGATACTTCAATTTCAAGTTTAATATCTAAACTTTGTACAAGTTATGCAAAATATATTAATAAAAAATACAAAAGAGTTGGACATGTATTTCAAGATAAATTTAAAGCTGTCTTAATTGAAAACAACTCCCAATTGATGTGGACTTCATCTTACATTCATATGAATACTGTAAAAGACAAAATTACAAAACACCCAAGTGAATATAATTGGAGTAGCTATAATGATTATGTTTCTAATAGAAATCTGCCTATAATCAGTAAAGAATTATTAATTGCAACTTTCGAGGGTGTTGAAAATCTTGCGGAACAAACACTAAACTTTGATGTCAAAGACGGGCTTTGACACTGATAATGTTTAGATGCAGGCCAATGATGCTATTCCGTCACCAGCGCGCAGGCGCATGATGGTTACGCCTTGCGTCTGCCTGCCAAGAGATGAAATGTCTTTTAAGGCTGTTCTGATGACTTGGCCTTTTTTGGACATTGCGATTAACTCTTCTTCCTCGCCAGTCAAAACTTTCGCCACGATAAGTTTGCCAGTCTTAAGAGTAACCTTTGCGGTCTTGATGCCCGATCCCCCGCGCTTTTGGACTTTGTATTCTTTTAGGTCAGTCTTCTTGCCAAAACCATTCGCGCTCATTGTCAGAAATGCCCCTTTCTCTGCTGTTTTCTTGATTACGTCAACATCAATAACTGCATCATTTTTACCCAATTTTATGCCTCGTACGCCCCCTGCCGTTCTGCCCATCTGTCTGATATCGGATTCTTTAAATCTTATAGACTGACCTTCAGCTGTCGCAATTATAACTTCATCATTTTTTTCCGTAACAAGAGCAGAAATAAGCTGATCGTCTTTGTCTAGGCGAATAGCAATGATCCCGCTTCGACGGACATCCTTAAAACTTTCAGAAGACATTTTTTTGGTTGTGCCATTTTTTGTAACAAGCATTAGTGATGTCGGGGATTTATCAATATCTTTCGGTATCGCTAAAATTGAAGTGATTTTCTCTTCCGTTCCAAGAGAAAGAAAATTCATAATCGATTTGCCGCGCGTAGCCCTGCGAGCCTCCGGAATATCGTACATTTTCATTTGATAAACTTTGCCTAAATTAGAAAAGAAAAGAAGATTGCTGTGCGTGGAACCAGATACAAGCATCGTAACAAAATCTTCTTCTTTGGTTTCCAAATCAATCACTCCGACTCCGCCTCGTTTTTGCGCGCGATATTCGGAAGGATCAGTGCATTTTAGATATCCGCCAGCAGTCAAAACAAGCATTGTTTCTTTTTCCGGCACCAAATCTTCATCGGAAATTTCTTTCACCCCGCCTTTTACAATTTTCGTTCGACGTTCATCTGCGTATTTCCCGCGGATTTCCTTTAATTCCCCCGCTATGGTTTGAAGTATTTTTTTAGGGCTTGCTAATAAATCTTTCATATCTGCAATAAATTTTTGTTTTTCCTTAAGCTCGTCTTCCACCGCCTGCCTTTCCAGTCCAGCTAGTTTTGCCAGCTTCATTTCTAAAATTGCCGTTGCTTGCAAATCGGAAAACTTGAATTCTTTTATTAAATTAGATTTGGCAATTTGAGAATTTTTGGAGGCGCGGATAACGCTAATTACACGATCTATTTTATCAAGCGCTTTTTTCAAGCCGAGCAATATATGTTCCCGTTCCTCGGCTTTACGCAGATCATATGCAGATCTTCTTTTTACAACTTCCCTTCTGTGCAGAATAAATTGTTCAAGAATAGACTTCAGAGAAAGAGTCTGAGGCACGCCGTCCACCAGCGCTACGATATTGAAGTTAAAATTTGATTCAAGCTGGGTATTTTTGTAAATGTAATTTAAAACTTTTTCAGGATGCGCGCTCGGTTTCAAATCAATCACAATCCTGATGTCTTTAGTCGATTCATCGCGGAGTCCTTTTATGCCTTCTAACTTTTTTTCTTGCACCAATTCAGCTATCGCCATTATTAAATTCGATTTATTAACTCTAAAGGGAATGGAGGTGATAATAATGGAAAAATTGCCATCCTTCGGTCCAGAGCTTACAGACGAGGCTTTTTGTTCAACTATTTCGGCTTCGCCCCGGCAGACGACTCCGCCTCGTCCGGAAGAATACGCGTGCAACATATCCTTGTATCCATAAGCAATTCCTCCGGTGGGAAAATCCGGTCCTTTTATAAACTGCATCAAGTCTTCAGTCGTGCTGTCTTCATTTTCAATTAAATGAAGCGCTGCATCGAGTACTTCTCCTAAATTGTGTGGAGGTATATTCGTCGCCATACCGACAGCAATACCCAAAGTTCCGTTTAAAAGAAGCGCCGGTACGCTTGAAGGAAATACTGTCGGCTCCTTGCGAGTCTGATCATAGTTTGGACGAAAATCAATTGTTTCTTTTTCTAAATCCCGCAGAAGTTCACTTGATATTTTGGACATTTTCGCTTCGGTGTAACGCATCGCTGCGGCATTGTCTCCGTCAATGGAACCAAAATTTCCCTGTCCTAAAATAAACGGATAACGATAAGAAAATTCCTGCGCCATACCAACCATAGAATCATAAACTGCCACATCTCCGTGCGGATGATATTTTCCAAGCACATCTCCGACAACTGCGGCTGATTTTCTAAATCGCGCGGAAGAAGTGAGTCCCATTTCATGCATCGCAAATAAAATTCTGCGATGCACAGGCTTGAGTCCGTCTCTGACATCCGGCAGCGCGCGAGATGTAATGACAGACATTGCGTATGCTAAGTAAGATTCTTTCATTTCCGTGACAATATCAACCGGAAGAATTTTATCTCCTATTTTTTCTTTATCCATTTCCTGATTTGATTCCTTAGATTTTTTCATATAAAAATTACTGCGGTTCGGAAAGACTTTTATATCCGCCGATTAAATTATCTTTCAGCGCGGAAAACGGCTTTAAGTCGTTACTTACTTTTATTTGCGTATTGGAATCAGTTAAATTTGCTCCCAAAGAATAAAGCCAGAGAAATATCAGAACAACAGCGATGACAACAGTCATGACATGTAAAATATGTCTTCGAACTTTCTCGGGCTGTTTCCTTATGTGATGAATAATTTTTTTCATAAATTTATAACTTTTTACTTGCTATATTTTTTTCAATACGACAACTTCCCCCTCTTTTCCTTCCAAATCTTTCGCTTTAAGCGTTAATTTGTCCACTACTTCGGCTTTTTCCTCTCCAGTTTCTTTTAAAAATGCCTTGAGGGAGCTATCGTCAAAATCCATTGGAATTATGATACTGGGTTCTAAAGATGATGCAAGTTTTGCCGCAGACTTTGCGTCAAGCAAACCATTACCGCCGATGGGAATAAAAAGAAGATCAGGATTATTCATTGCTTCGCGCGCTTCTTTTGAAATTTCCGAATCTGCTAAAACTCCCAGAGCTCCAAGAAATACAATGCTAATATCATCCACGGAAAGAGAATAAATAGTATTAATATATTTCTTGCCGGCAATCAACGCATCTCCCAGCACTCCTTTAATAAAAATTTCTTTTATTTCATAATCCCCGGGACCAGTAATAACAAAAGGAATTCGTTCGCCGTGAGAAAGCTGTTCTATGCCATTGTAATCAGGATGATTAGTGGTGATAAGAGCAATATCTGCGCCAAAATGAGCATTTATGCTTGATTTAGAGCTTTTACTGACAGGATTAAAAGAGAGAACTGTTTCTCCCTGCTGAATCTTGAAAAATTGCTTGCCAAAATATGTAATTATCATCGTTTGCATTCTAGCATATTCTTTGCTAGACTGAAAATAATTAATAGCAGGATTTAGGGTAACCCTAGGAGGCCTAGCAGATACGAGCCAAATAGAACCTAAGCCTTATGTCCGCTTCACAATTTTATTTGGGCGGATATTTTAATTTTAAAAAGATATTATATGATAAAAAGCAAAACAGGGACGGTAAAAATTGCCCGCAATGCTTCAGGTACGATTGATACGGAAGAAGAAAATTTAGTGCTAAGTTCTATTTTGAACCGCAGTATAAATAAGCCAAAAATTGAAACCCTGGTTGAAGGCGCGGTTATCAGCGTAGAGAAATCGTCAGTTTATGTTGACCTGGCGCCATACGGAGCAGGCATTATTTATGGTCGCGAGTTTATTAATGCAAAAGACATTATTAAAAAAATAAGCATTGGCGACATCATTAAAGCCAAAATCGTTGAAACAGAAAATGAAAATGGCTATATAGAACTTTCTCTTAAGGAAGCCAAACAAGCGTTAATTTGGAATGAAGCTGAAAAAGCGATAAAAGAAAAAACAGTAATAAGTTTGGAAATAAAAGATGCAAATAAAGGAGGATTGATTTTAGAATGGCAAGGCATACAGGGATTCTTGCCGGCATCTCAGCTTAAAGCCAATCATTACCCTCGCGTGTTGGATTCCGATAAAGATAAAATATTAAAAGAATTAAAAAAACTGGTGGGACAACAAATTTCTGTAATGATTATTTCGACATTGCCGAAAGAAAATAAATTAATCTTTTCCGAAAAAGATAATGATTCGGAAGAAAAAAAGGAGATTTTAAGCAAATATGCTGTCGGTCAAGATTTAGATTGCACAGTTGCAGGATTGGTTGATTTTGGAGTGTTTGTCAGACTTGAGGACGGGCTAGAGGGTTTGGTACATATTTCCGAGCTTGATTGGGGACTTGTAGAAAACCCTCGCGCAATGTTTAAAATAGGAGAAAAAATCCGCGCCAGAGTGATTGAAATAAAGGATGGTAAAATATCGCTTTCCATTAAAGCTCTTAAAGAAAACCCTTGGAAAGAATTTGAGGGAAAACTAAAAAAGGGAGACATCATTAAAGGAGTTGTTATCAAATACAATAAGCACGGAGCGCTTGTCTCCATCAAAGAAGGAGTGGCCGGACTTGTGCACAACTCAACTATAAACCCAGAAAGCAAATTGCGTGAAAAATTAGAACTTGGAAAAACTTATAATTTCCAAATAACATTGTTTGAACCGAAGGAACAAAAAATGACTTTGGTTTATTTGGAATAAGGTAATTTAAAAAAAACGGAAGCCTTGCTTCCGTTTTTTAGTTTTTTATCAAACGTCATTGTCTGTTTTAATATTTATCCATTCAAAAATTTCTTTTTGAAAATCACGTTTAGTTTTAAAGTAATTTAAAAAATTAACTCTATCAAAAATTTTATTTTCCTGTCTAACAATTTCTAAATAATCAAGATAACTGCTCCACTTAT
>Ga0076116_144_pt1 | contig 8016 bp, 6 predicted proteins | sample RifGroC2_FD_67673 | JGI IMG/M metagenome (GOLD analysis project Ga0076116, IMG submission 67673) | Parcubacteria (Yanofskybacteria) bacterium GW2011_GWC2_37_9
TTAAAATGCCACCGAAAAAGTTTGCGGAACTAAATGAAATCAAATACAATACAATTCAAGAGAAAGAATTAGTTGTCTAGGAAATGGGGTACAGTACACAAAGAAAGCGTTCCGGTTTGATGGAGTCACTCCATTCGGGGTCCATCCGGTTCTCCTAGCGATGCTCATCTTGAATGAAGAGCATTTAACGGAAGAAGTTCGTGTCAGGGGAGCGAAAGCTCTTCTCGCCCACGATCTGCTGGAAGACACGACAGTAGAACTTCCGGAGTGGGCCAGAGATCCCGAAGTCGAGAAGCTCGTTTGCGGACTGACCTTCACAAAGGGACAGGATAAATACGTTGACGTGTGGAGTCGCGGGGAGGATGTAATTCTCCTTTCGTTCTTCGATAGCGTGATAAACCTGACATGTGTTGGGAATGTCTTGCCAGAACGTATGGCCTACAAAAAGCAAAAGGTGCGCGAGCACTTGGTCTACATCGAGCAACGCTATCCGAAGCTCGAGATCGTCAAGATGGCGAAAGCATTTTTGCAATAGTCATCAAAACCACGCTCGTTTTCGAGCAAGCTGTGAGTCACTATTGATCTTCACTAGCCAGCACACGCCGAAAGGAGAAAAGTGTACTGGCTTTTTAATTTCCACCATCTTTTACATATGTTCGAGATAGTAGATTCCGACATTCTCAAAATTTCCGCATATGCATAAATCTTAAGATTGTTAGAAACTCTGCTATCGCAGAAAATGTAACAAATTCTAACTTCAGTGTCTAGAATTCTTAAGAACGGCCGAAAGATTTAAGCCTATTAAGTAAGCTATTTTTTTCTAAATATGATTTTACATGCTTCCTGGCAATGGTTGTTTTTAAGTATTCTAACCACTTATTGGAAGGATGAGAACTGCCTTTTGTAATTATTTCCACAATATCCCTATTTTTTAATTTTGAAAAAATTTGAGACATTTTCCCGTTGATCTTTACTCCAAAGATATGGTCTCCGATGTCCGAATGTATAGCATAAGCGAAATCTATCGGACTTGAATCTTCCGGCAGATCCACTACGTCTCCCTGGGGAGTGAAAACAAAAATACGGTCATTAAAAAAATCCATTTTCAAATGTTCAAGAAAAATTTTCGGATCATCCGGCAGATAATTTAAATTTTTCAATTCTTCAATCCATTTGAATTTTAATTTTTCTTTCACATTTTTTAAGTTGCTATTTTCCTTGTAAGCAAAATGCGCAGCAATGCCGTAAGCCGCTTCTCTATGCATTTCTTTGGTTCTTATTTGAATTTCCGCAATTCCGCCTGTGCCGGTAAAAATAGTCGTGTGAATAGATTGGTAGCCATTCGGTTTTGGAAGCGCTATATAATCTTTAATTTTTCCAGGCAGGGGATTCCAAAGGGAATGTATAATTCCTAAGACTTTGTAGCATTCTTCTATGCTCTCTACCACTACGCGCATAGCCACAATGTCATAGATCTTGTCAATATCCATTTCGTATTTCAAAAGTTTTCTCCATAGGCTGTATTTGCGTTTTACTCGGTAATCAATTTCAACTATTTTTATCTCATTCTTTTTAAATTCTACTTCCAATTTTTTTCGAACTTCATATAAATTTTTCTGATATAAATCCTTTTTTTCTTTTATTATTTCCTCCACTTGCGCATATTCTTTGGGATAAGCGTAAGGAAAAGCAACATCCTCCAATTCGCCCTTGAGTTTTCCCATTCCTAAACGATTAGCCAGAGGCGCGTAGACTTCAATTGATTCTATCGCAATTCTTTCTTTTTTTTCTTTCGGCACAAATTTCAGCGTTTTTAAATTATGAAGCCGGTCGGCAAATTTTATGATAATCGCGCGCAAATCATTTGCCATAACAATAAAGAATTTCCGCAAACTTTCTACGTGTCTTTCGTGTCCTCGATACTTGAGAATTCCAAGATTCGTCACATTCTCTATTAAGAATAAAATATCGTCGTTAAATTCTTTTTTTATTTCTTCTTTGGTTGCTTTTGCATTTTTTAACACATCGTGCAATAATCCTGCGGCAATGGTCTGCGCATCCATTCCAAAACCGGCAAGAATTTTTGCAGTTTCAAAAACATGGTTGAAATACGGCTCTCCGCTAAATCTTTTTTGATCTTTATGCGCGCGCTCCGCAAACTCATAAGCTTTTGTTATAAGTTCTTTCTCTTTTTCATTTACTCCTCCTGCCACGAGGTCTGTTATTTCTTTTACACTCGGCATAAGAGAATTATACCCTTAATTTTTAATTAAGTGTGCGGATTATGCATTTTACAAGATTTATTAGAACAGCGTTCGGGAATAGTTTTAGTGCCTTCCATCATCAAGCTTTTACATTCTTTACATATTGCGCCTGTCGGTTTTGCTTTTATGGCAAATTTGCATTTTGGATAATTAGAACAAGAATAAAAAATTCCGAATCGTCCGCGACGTTCGCTTATATCTCCAGTTTTACAAATAGGACATAATATTCCTGTTTTTTTCTTTGCTTCATCAGCTTCATCACTTTTAATAAATTTGCATTTTGGATACCGTGAACAAGAAATAAAAGTACCGGTGCCGTCGCGCCTTTCTTTGATTACCAGCTTACCGCCGCCAGCCTTGCCTTTTTTTTCGCCGCATTCAGGACATATTTCTCCCGTTTCTTCAGGACCTTTTAACTCTGTTCCATCAAGCATTAAAGCTCCGTCACAATCGGGATATTTTAAACAAGAATAAAATTTACCTACGCGAGAAAGTTTGATGATCATTCCTAAACCGCATTTTGGACATTTTATATTAGGAGGCGCTGATCCTAAATTGGTCGCTTTTTCTAATTTTTCTTTTGATTTTATATCTTTTGAAAACGGCCCGTAAAAATCTTTAAGCGTTTTTTCGTATTCACGCTCGCCTCGAGAAATTTCATCAAGTTTGTCTTCCATTTCCGCTGTAAAACTGTCAGAAATGTAGTTCATAAAATGTTTTTCTAAAAAATTCGACACAACTTCGCCGACATCGGTAGGGAATAATGTTTTACCTTCCTTATTTACATAACCTCTTTCTTCTATTGTTTTCATTATGGACGCATAAGTGGATGGTCTACCTATTCCTCTAGCCTCCAATTCTTTAATTAAGCCAGCCTCGCTATATCTGCCTAGCGGCTCAGTAAATTTTTCTTCGCTTGCAAGATTAAGCAGTTTTAATTCTTCTCCAGTTTTGCATAAAGGCAATTCTATATCATCGCCTCTCGCATCGCTATCCATTTTGAGCCAGCCCGGAAAAAGCAAACGCGAACCATTGGCAGAAAAATCCGGAAATTGAAACTTGGAGGTTCTTCCTCCATTTGGAGGAAGAACCTCCAAGTTAATTGTTGCTATGATTTTCGTCTTTAATAATTTCGCGTCAGCCATTTGTGAAGACACAACGCGTTCCCAAATTAATCTATAAAGTTTGTCTTGTTCATCCGTGCCTACGACCATATTTTCAATACGTGTTGGCCGTATCGCCTCGTGCGCTTCTTGAGCATTTTTAGATTTAGTTTTATAAATTCTGGTCTGTATATATTCTTTGCCGTATTTCTTTTCAATAAGCGCGACAATCTGGGCTTGAGCGGCCGCAGACAAATTCGTGCTGTCAGTTCGCATATAGGTAATGTGCCCAGCTTCGTAAAGTTTTTGAGCTATTTGCATCGTACGCGAAGGAGAATAGCCTAAGCGCGAACTTGCAGTCTGTTGTAATGTAGAGGTAATGAAGGGCGCGCGAGGAGAACGTTTTTGTTCCGATTCTTTTACTTCACTTACAATCCACGTTCCAACTTTTCCTATTTCCATTATTTTTTCTACGATTTTCTCGTCTCTCGGTTCTTCAGAACATTCCAAGCTTATTTTCTGTTTTTTATTGGTCTCAAATAGGCCAAAAATTTTCCAAAATTTTTCTGAAATAAAAGCGCGAATCTCGCGTTCGCGCTCCATTATTATGCGCAACGCAGGAGATTGTACACGTCCAGCAGAAAGCCCATAACGAACTTTTTTCCAAATTAAACCTGAAAGATCATAACCCACGAGACGATCCAAAACTCTGCGCGCTTCTTGAGCTTTACGTAAATTAGTATCAATTTTGCGGGGATGTTGGAGAGCTTCGGACACCGCTTCCTTGGTAATTTCATAAAAAACCACCCTTTCTATCTGGGCTTTAATTTTCCTATTTTCGTTTAAAAGTGTTTCTATATGCCAAGCGATAGCTTCTCCTTCGCGGTCAGGGTCGGTTGCCAATATTATTTCATTAGATTTGGAAGCCAACTCTTGCAATTCGCGCACAATTTTTTCTTTGCCTTTGGAAATTTCATAATGCGGAACAAATCCCGCTTCTATATCTATCGCTTTTTTATTTGATTTCGGCAAATCTCGAATGTGCCCGATTGACGCGCGCACAATAAAAGAATCCCGATTCGCCTTCACTGAAGTTTCAGCGGACAAATATTTTTCAATAGTTTTTGCTTTTGATGGCGATTCAACAATTAATAATTTCATCCCGTTAAAAATATAAAAATTTAATTTATAATAATATTTCCCGTAAAGAGAATTTCTAACGGGATTCATTCCACCAAGTATTACACGAAATAGTTTTGCAATGCAACTTACGCCAATCTGATTTCTCCCATTTCTTCTTTAATTAATTCTTTTATTTCCATTACAGAAAGCAGAGCGTTGGCGGTTGCTATCGGAAGTTTTATTTTCTGGATTAAATAATCTCTTTGCATTGGCTCTCTAAGCAAATTAATAACATTTTTTTCTTCAGGCGATAAATCTTCAAAAAGTTTTTTTTGTTTTTCTTCGTTTTTGGGCAATTCGAAACCGAGCGCTTCTAACACATCTTCAGCGCAAGTGACAGGGATGGCGCCTTGATGCAGTAATTTATTTGTGCCTTTTGAATTGGAAGAAAAAATTGATCCCGGCACGACAAGCAGATCGCGATTATATTCTGTTGTAAGTCGGGCAGTAATAAGAGTGCCGGATTTTTCTTCTGCTTCTATTATTAGCGTCGCTTTTGAAATTCCAGCCATAAGTCTGTTGCGCATAGGAAAACTCCATTGAGTCGCCTTGAAATCAGGCTCAAATTCCGAAATTAAACATCCGCCGCTTTCAACAATTTCATTCATCAATCGCACATTCGTTTTTGGATACATTGCTTCAGAAGAAAGTCCTGAACCTGGAAAAACTATGGTTTTGAGTCCCATTTGCATAGCTTTTTTATGAGCTATGGTATCTATGCCCATAGCAAAACCAGACACTATTACTATTGGGTAGCCTTTCAAGCCTGTAATTATTTTTTCACACGCCTCTTTTCCATAAGAGGTAAATTTTCTCGATCCCACAACGCAAAGATATATTAAATCTTCCGGTGGCAATTCGCCGATGATCCAAAGATCTTCCGGGGGCTGGGGGGTTTCCAAAAGCGCTTTTGGAAATTTGTTTTTTGGAAGTTTTTGAATTTTCATTTATTATAGTATATACTATATTTATGCTGGACATAAAATTCATTCGTGAAAATAAAGAAATAGTGCAGGAAGGCGCAAAGAAAAAACACGTAGAGATTGACATAAGCAAACTTACAGCTCTTGATGATGAACGCTTGAAAGAACTCAAAGAAATAGAAGATCTGCGAGCGGAAATCAATCGAGTTTCCAATGACATAGCCCGCGATCAGAATTCTGCGCTTAAAATCCAGCTAATTGAAGAAATGCGCGCTGTTAAAGAAGAAATTAAAACTAAAGAGGAGAAATTTAAAAAAACAATAGAAGAGTGGCAAAAAATGATGTTGCAAGTGCCAAATGTGCCTGATATGACGGTGCCTCTCGGAACCGGCGAAGAGGATAATAAAGAAATTTCAGCGTGGGGAGAAAAACCTAAATTTGATTTTACTCCAAAAGATCACACAGAACTGATGATAAAACTAAATATGGTTGATTTTGAAAGGGGTGTGAAGGTTCACGGTTTCCGAGGATATTTTTTGCAAAACGATGGAGTAGAACTTTCTTGGGCAATTTGGAATTATGCTCGAAAATTTTTTGGAGAAAAAAAATTTAATAATTTTATTGCTCCGGCAATTGTGCACAAACAACACTTATATGGCACAGGACATTTGCCTGGAGGAGGGGAAGACATTTATAAAACAGAAGACGGGGATTGCCTCTCTGGTACGGCAGAGATACCGATGATGGGATACCATAGTAATGAAATAATAAAAAGAGAAGAGTTGCCGAAACGTTATTTAGCATTTTCTCCGTGCTATAGAAGGGAAGCGGGCGCTCATTCAAAAGACACCAAAGGGCTTATCCGAGTGCAGGAATTTTATAAACTTGAACAGCTTATACTTTGCGAAGCAAGCCACGAAGAATCAGTTAAATATCACGAAGAAATAACTAGAAATTTTGAAGAATTTTTAGAATCGCTCGGCATTCCTTATCGCCGATTGGAAATTTGCACAGGAGATTTAAAATCTGCCCATGTGAAAAGCTACGATACCGAAGCTTGGCTTCCATCGCAAAATCAATATCGCGAACTTTCCAGCGCTTCATATTATCATGATTTTCAAACAAGAAGATTCAATATCCGTTACAAAGATAAAGACGGAAAATCTCATTTTGTTCATTCGCTCAACAGCACAGCTGTGGCAACTCCGAGAATTTTAGTTGTTATAGTGGAAAATTACCAGCAAGCTGACGGTTCTATAAAAATTCCAGAAGTCTTGCGAAAATATATGGGAGATAGGGAATTCATAAAATAAAAACTATGAAGCGAAATATTTTAAATTCTCCTCGTCTTTTGAAATTAAAAAAAAAGAGACAAAAAATTTTTCTAAATAAAATTTTTTTATCTGTAATCTCTCTTCTTACTGTTTTTGCAGGCCTGTCTTATCTTTCCGGTTTAAAACAATTAAATATTACGGAAGTAAAAATAAATGGAAATAAGTCGATAGATTCCGAAATGGCGAAAATAATTGCGCAAAAAGAAATTACAGGAAATTATCTGTGGTTTTTTCCAAAAACAAATATTTTATTTTATCCAAAAAACAATATTAAAAATGAGCTGCAGAACGAATTTAAAAGGTTAAAAGACGCTGTTTTTTCCATTAAAGACGGGAAAACTTTAGAAATTTCCTTAATTGAACGGGAAGCTTCGTATATGTGGTGCGATACTACATTGCCAGAAAGTGACGTTGCAGGACAAAAATGCTATTTTATGGATTTATTTTTGATGAAGCGGCATATTTTTCCGGAGGGGTTTATTTTAAGTTTTATGGAAAAATATCCGCGGAAGAAAACAACCTATCCGGATCTTATTTTGCAAAAGAAAATTTTTATAAATTTATTTTGTTTAAAAAAGTGTTGGAAAATATGAAATTGAAACCCATAGCGTTGTATCAGGAAGATAATGGAGATATTAAGTTTTTTCTTTCCAGAGAAAATTCGTCGTTTATGGGACCGGAAATAATTTTAAAAATAAATTCTGATTTTCAAAAAGTGGCGGAAAACCTGGAAACAGCGCTCAATACGGAACCCTTGCAGTCAAATTTTAAAAATAAATATTCTTCCTTGTTGTATATTGATCTTCGGTTTGGAAATAAGGTATATTACAAATTCCACTAAGATATGCAGAATTTTTGGCAAAAACTAGATAAACCATTTTTCTGTCTTGCGCCGATGTCGGATGTTACCGACATCGCTTTTCGTCATATGCTAGCGAAATATGGTAAAAATAGAGAAAACAGAAACAAAGTTGTTTTTTGGACAGAATTCGTTTCAGCTGATGGTTTGTGTAATAAATTGGGGAGAAAAAAATTATCGCATATGTTGGAATTTTCGGAATCTGAAAGACCTATTGTAGCGCAGGTTTTTGGGGCTAATGGAGATAATATGAAAAAGGCTTGCCAGTATGTTGCCAGTCTTGGTTTTGATGGAATTGATATAAATATGGGTTGTCCAGATAAATCTGTGGTGAACCAGGGGGCCGGTGCT
>Ga0076116_152_pt1 | contig 6194 bp, 7 predicted proteins | sample RifGroC2_FD_67673 | JGI IMG/M metagenome (GOLD analysis project Ga0076116, IMG submission 67673) | Parcubacteria (Yanofskybacteria) bacterium GW2011_GWC2_37_9
ATCTAAATAAATGATATCGCCGGGTTGAATACTGCTCCAGTTGATCCGATTCATTTCATTCCATGCCGTTGTCCAACTTCTTCCGTCGGCATTGGAACCATTCCTAGAAACATAATACGTCGTGCCGCTTCCTACCTGCGCCAACTGAGAAGAAGATTTTACAGAAACAAATACTTTAGGAAGTTCATTAATAACAAAAATAAAAGAAACGATGATAATAACTCCAAGAACAACAGTTTTTAATGATTTCATATCAATGTATTATAACATTGAAAATCAGAAAAAACACTTTTATGTGGATAAGTTATTATTATTCTTTTGTTTTTTTCTTTATTGGTTCTCTAAAAACTGGAAGATTTTTTCATTAGTAAGGACATTTTCTGCGTGCATCTTTGCGCGCTCGGCGTCAGCTTCTTTATAGTACTCTAATATCGTTGCTACTTCTTTAGCAACAAGTTCTGGCTCAGCGACTATTTTTTCAACTTTTGCTATTTCATTCAATATTAGAGCAAGCTTAGCCTTTTTTTCGGCATCAGTTCTAAATTCACCTCTTAAAGTTTCCTTTGTTTTTTTAAGATGTTTCAAATAATCTTCAAATTTTAGGCCCATTTGAGTGATATCAGATTCCATTCTATATAAAATTTTATCCAATTCAACTTCAATTAAAATATCTGGCACCTCAAAATCACTTCCCTCTGTTATTTTTTCAATTATATTAAGCCTTACTTTCTCCCTCTGCTTATTCTCTTTTTCTAACTTTATATTTTCTTTTAATTTAGTCTTGAAATCCGTTATGTCTTTAAAGGGTCCAAGCGCTTTAACAAATTCATCATTAAACGGAGGCAACGCCTCCGTAGTGTTCACAGCTTCCTTCTCTTTCGTTTCACTGATGTGTTTTTTAGGCGCGCGAGATTTTCTGATATCCATTATGGTATTTTCTAGGTCTTCATCGGTTACAACTACATTTTTCTCAGTATTAGTGACTTTTGATATTATTTTCTTGGCAATATCTTTGTAGTCGGGGAGTTTTATCTTTTGCAATACAGCTGTCTTTATTTTAAACCCCAGCGGATTTTTACGAGCTAATTTAGTGATAGAAACTTCTGGCCGGCCCACAGCATCAATTTTTTCATTTTCAATGATTTTAGGATAATGCTCCGCAAGCGCCAGTTCTGCCATTTCCTCTAATATGCGGATTTCAGGAATATTTGAGAGCAAAACATTTTCCGGTATTTTGCCTTTTCTGAATCCGTCCAATTCTAAATTTTCACCAAGTTTTTTTAGCGCTTTGGTAAAATAATTTTCAAATAAATCCATTTCCAATTCTCCTTCAATTTCAACTTCACTTTTTGGCAGTTTGGTGACTAATACGCGCATACCTCTAATTTATAGCATCCACATCCACGCCAGTGCTTGTGTCTGTTGCTTCGGCGTCCAGTTCTAGCGCATCTAACGCAGCTGCGTCTTGATTTGCAGTAGATTCAGATTGAGTTTGCGAATTTTGTAATGTATTTGGCAGTTTTTGATTTGACAACCAGATATATATTCCGCCGATTATAAGAATAATAATAATTACTACTAAGCCAACGAGTGATCCATTTGATTTTTTTTCTGGTTCCATATAATTTAGTTCTTAAAGTTTTTAATATTATTAATTTTTTTATTGGGCAGTCTCTGTTTCTGTTGTTGCAGAAGTTGTAGCATTAGCACTTGCTTCAGCTTTCATTTTTATTTTCACTGCATCTTTCAGCGATTTGATACTATCATTCAACGCTTTATGAGCTTCTTTTATAAGACTCTGTATATCTTTTGCGAGCGTTTTCAATTTTGCTTTATTTTCCTCAGAAAGTTTGTCAACTGAAACCGCAAGGAGCGCATTGGCATCTATAATTTTTGTTTTTGCGTCATTTAGTTTTGTTTCAGCTGTTGCCACAAAATTTTCCGCATTTGTCACATCTATTTCTTTTGCCTCCAGTTTGCTTATCTGCGCATTAACTCTGTTTTTTAAATTATTTATTCTTTCAACAGCCACATCGAATCTTTCTAACGCTTTCTCTCTCCCAACAATTCTTGTTTCCTTTATTTTCGCCAAAGCTTCATTTTTTTCTTCTTTAATTTTAAGCTTCAGGTTTTCTATCTTTTGCTTCATCTGCTCTCGAACAGTTTTTATTTCTGTTTGAATTTCCTCTCTTTTGTTTTGTATTTGTGTTTTTAGTTCCTCCCTTTTTTCTTTTATGTCGCTTTTTGCTTCCGCTCTTTTGTCTTTAATTTGATTTTGCAACGCTTCTCTTTTTGCTTTTATTTCAATTTCCGCTTTTTCTCGTTTTATTTTCAAGTCAACTTGAGCCTTGGTTCTTGCTTCAGCTTTTACAGAAGTATCAAGGGTCGCGCTATCTTCCGCGAATATATTCTGCACATTAACGGCAAATGCCACTGCTAAAATAAAAAATAAACTTATACTTTTTTTCATAAAGTTAATTGTCTATTAAATTAATAAATCTCAACCAGTCCTAATTATAGCAGGAAGGCCACAAGAAGCAAAGCGACAATGTTTAAAATTTTTATCATTGGGTTGATCGCAGGGCCGGCAGTGTCTTTATAGGGGTCGCCGACAGTATCTCCGGTAACCGCAGCCTTGTGAGCATCGCTTCCTTTGCCACCGTGACTGCCTTGCTCAATGTGTTTTTTGGCATTATCCCAGGCGCCTCCTCCGGATGTCATTGAAATAGCGACGAAAAGTCCAGTAATGATAGAGCCAACGAGAAGACCTCCCAAAACCACGAAACCCTTTTCTTTTCCAAAAATCAAAATTACTAAAATTGGAGCAAGTACTGGTATCAAAGCTGGTAAGCTGGTAATATCATTTGCTTTATGGCCGCGCCTGTAATGATTGATACGGCTTTGGCATAATCCGGTTTTGCTCTTCCTTCCATAATTCCTTTTATTTCTCTAAATTGTCTTCTGATTTCTTCCACTACTTTTCCAGCAGTTTTTCCCACAGCTTCCATACAAAGAGCGCCAAAATAGTATGGTAAAAGTCCTCCGATAAAGAGACCAACAATAACATATGGATTGCTTAAATCAAAAGTTATACTTTTACCAGCTTTTACAATTTCCTCTGTATAAGAAGCGAATAAAACGAGAGCGGCAAGTCCCGCCGAGCCTATAGCATAACCTTTCGTGACAGCTTTTGTCGTATTTCCCACAGCATCCAAGGCATCGGTAATTTTTCTGACTTCTGGAGCCATACCTGACATTTCGGCGACACCTCCTGCATTATCTGTAATCGGGCCATAAGCATCTATTGCCACAATAATTCCAGTCATTGAGAGCATAGACATTGCGGCAATAGCTATTCCATAAAGCCCTCCATAATGGTAGCTAACCAAAATTCCTAGGACAATTGTAATTAAAGGCCATGCGGTGGATTTCATTGAAATAGCCAGACCTTGAATAACATTTGTGCCGTGGCCGGATACAGAAGCTTTTGCGATAGATTGCACTGGAGAATATTTTGTGGAAGTGAAGTATTCTGTAATAAGAACAAGAGCTCCGGTAACAAATAGGCCCACTAGAGAACAAATGAATAAATCCATAACCGAGTATTTGCCATTTCCCGACATCAGTATTTTAGTAACAGGATAGAAAAAAGCGGCAGCGATGAGACCAGTAGCGATGAGTCCTTTATATAAAGCGCCCATTATGTTTTGAGATTTCCCAAGTTTTACAAACCAAGTGCCGACAATTGACGCAAATATTGCCATACCGCCAATCACAAGCGGATAAACAATTGCATTTTGAAATCCCACAAAAATAAGCGAACCGAGCAGCATTGCGGCGACTGAAGTAACAGCGTAAGTTTCAAAAAGATCGGCGGCCATACCAGCGCAATCGCCGACATTGTCTCCCACATTGTCTGCAATGACTCCGGGATTTCTTGGATCGTCTTCCGGGATTCCCGCTTCAAGTTTGCCAACCAGGTCAGCGCCAACATCAGCCGCTTTGGTAAATATACCTCCACCCAATCTTGCGAATACTGAAATAAGAGAGGCGCCAAAACCAAGTCCGATCAGAGCAGTGACATCTTTAGTGATTGCATAAAAAAGAGTTACACCTAAGAGCGCGAGTCCAACCACTAAAAGCCCAGTGACTGTTCCACCATTAAAGGCTAAAGATAACGCGCTACTAATTCCTTTTCTTGCCGCTTCTGCCGTTCTGACATTCGCTCTAACTGATACATTCATGCCTATATACCCAGCTAAAGCGGAGAAAATAGCTCCAACTAAAAATCCAACAGCCATAACCCAACCAAGTTTTTCTATAAAACCTATTATAAAAAAAAGTATTACGGCGATAGCGCCAATAGTTCTATATTGTTTGTTTAAATAAGCGCTGGCGCCTTCCTGTATCGCTTTGGAAATTTCTTGCATACGGGTATTTCCGGGACCTTTCTTTAATATTAGTCTAGCTAAAAAGAGACCATAAGCGATAGCTACAACCGAACTGATTGTTGCGAACAATAAATAGTTACTCATTTTTTTTATTTTAACTAATAATTTTAAGTGAGGCAAGACCTAACATGTTAGGTCTTGCCTCACTTCTATTTCTTTTCTTCAACTTCTTCCTCAATCATTTTTTCATCACCCTTGATATCTATTCTCCATCCGGTAAGTTTAGCCGCCAGGCGCACATTTTGTCCGCCTTTGCCGATAGCGAGCGAAAGCTGATCGTTAGCCACTTCTATTGTAGCTTTATGTTCTTTTTCATCAAGTTCAATGGAAATAACTTTTGCCGGAGATATGGAATTAGCGACAAAAACTTTCGGATCTTCAGACCACGGAATGATGTCAATTTTTTCGCCTCCGAGTTCTTGTGTGATAGTGTTTACTCGCGTGCCTTTTTGTCCGATGCATGAACCGATCGGATCGATGTGTTCGTCATTTGAAAATACCGCTATTTTAGATCTGGCTCCCGCTTCTCTAGCGGTGGATTTTATTTCAACAATTCCATTTTGAATTTCCGGCGTTTCCGTGGCAAAGAGTTTTTCTATAAATTTTGGATGCGCGCGCGAGAGACGCAGATTAATGCCTCTCGGACTATCTTCTACACTGTACAAATACGCGCGTATACGCTGGCCCCTTTGGAAAAATTCTCCCGGGATTTGCTCTTCAGCCGGCAATATGCCCGTCGCGCGATTGAAATCAACATAAACATTTCCTCTTTCAACTTTCTGCACTATTCCTCCGACTATTTCTTTTTCTTTTGTTCCATATTCATCGATAATGGATGTGCGTTCAGCTTCGCGAATCTTCTGGATTATGACCTGCTTGGCAGTCTGAGCGGCGATGCGTCCATAATCCTCTTTTGTCTCCAATGGAAAAATAATTTCATCATTCAATTCCACCCCTTTTTTTATTTTTTTAGCGTCCTCCAAAAGCATATGATGCTCCGCGTTAAAATGCACACGTTCATCGCTGGCGTCTTTGATTGAATATTCCCTAAACGCTTCTGCTGAAGCGTCGGGCGATCCGGCTTTGCCGGATTTAGCCTCCTGCTTTACCTCACTCGGCATTATTGCGATACTTTCGTCCACCACGATTTTTACTTGAAAGAAATCAGTTTTGCCTGTCTCCAAATCAAACTTGGCTCGGATAATCTGCCCTTTTTTGCCGTAATCTTTCTTATAGGCGGCGGCCATCGCTTGCTCTATCGCGTCTAGTATTTTTTCTTTTGGAATTTTTCTTTCTTCTTCCAGTTGTTCCAATGCTGATTTGAATGTTTTTAGATCTAACATAACTATTTTAAATGAGCGGAGCGATTATTAAAATGTTACCCTGTTAAATAAGATTTGAGCCTATTTCTTAAAAACTGTTTACCTAAATAAGTCTTAAGATATTTTTCACGATGCATGGCATCTTTTTTATCTAGACAAGCTTCAGCGTAAACTAATTCTAAGGGCCTGCGCTGTTCAGTAGAAATAACGTGACCTTTTGAATGTTGCTCAAATCTTGATTTTAAATCTTCGGTATATCCTGTATATAGGTTTTTATCTCTTTTAGATAGTAAAACATATATGTAATAGAATTTAACCATATTTAAAATCATTTAACAGGGTTTATAAATTATACTCACTTCGTTCGTTAATTTACTAAAAAAAGCCCCGCTTTGACAGGACTCATACAGGGGAATGGTAT
>Ga0076116_145_pt1 | contig 6134 bp, 6 predicted proteins | sample RifGroC2_FD_67673 | JGI IMG/M metagenome (GOLD analysis project Ga0076116, IMG submission 67673) | Parcubacteria (Yanofskybacteria) bacterium GW2011_GWC2_37_9
TATGGCTCTTGGTCGTTTGATTGTGCCCTTGAAACACATATGTTCTAAAAAATGAGAAATGCCATTTGATTTTTTTTCTTCATATTTAGACCCGGCTTCCACTAAAACCAAGACTGTCACCGTTGGATTATCTTTCATCGGTATAATAACAACTCGTAGTCCGTTTTTCAAAACTTTTTTAAAATATTTCATAAATTTATTTATACATTTTTTCAACCATCATAATATCATAACCCTTATTTATTCCATCAGAGCTTGGAACCCCGAGAGAAAACATAAATGAATTTAATTCATCAAGAATAATCTGTTCATCGAGAAAATTATTGTCTGTCATTTTTTCTACTTCAATAAATGAACCAAGCTCTTCAACATCATCCAAGCAGATTTCATAATCTTTTAAATGAGTTGAAATGCGAGTTTTTATTACCCTATTTGAAAACTTATAACCCATCACAAATAAACATTGCTCAAGTTCCCTCACATTTTTCACCTCTGTTTCGTGTTCTATCTTAACCAATTCGTCTTTCTTTATAGACCTAGATTTGTTTGCTTTTACAGTGAATACATTGTGTCCGTCACTTTTTTCACGAATACGCACAAAATGATCATTCTTTAAAAAATTTTCCAGATTGCCAATAATTTTTATATAGACAGTATCGATCTGCTTGACTGGCGCTGACAATACACATCCAAGTTTTTCTAATTTAGAAACAACCGACTGCTTATCCCTTAAATAGGACTTAATTTCAATTTCTTGCATTCATAAAATATATCATGAAATCAGCATGATTATCAATATACATAAATACAAATAAAAAAATTGTATACAATCACGCTATAGCGTATATTAATACAATATATTAATTAAGTGGTTAATTTAAAGTATTTTTTTATTTTATTATCTCCTTCAATGGTATCAACTATTAAATAAAGCAAATCCTTGCCAATTTTTAAATCAGCTTTCATTAAAATTACTAAATCTTCACAATCATAAGGATACACCCAAACACTATCTTGAAGACGCAGGAACCCGATTCTTTTTAATGTAAAACGAATTTTGTCTCTTGTTCCTTTTCTTTCTTCTTTTATATCAAAAATAAGTACCCGCCATTTTTTGTCCCATTTTTTTGGTTTTTTTAATTTATAACCCAAAAGCTTGAATTTTCTCAATCTATCTTCTCCTTTTGGAGTAAGGCGAGCAAAAATACCCCTACTTGTTTTCTCAAAAATAATAAGACCGTGCTTCTTTAATCTTTTAATACTATGATTGAAATTATATTTTTGCCATTTATTTCTTGGTTCAATCCCGAAAAATTTTAGAGCCTGCAATGCATTCGGCGCCAAAACTGCCACACTTAAAAGTGGATGTTTTCTCTTTTTTTTCTTTTCCTAAATTCTTTCTCTAATTTCCCCATTTTTATATCATATCAAATTGTATAACATTACGCTATAGCGTATTTTAATACAATCAGAAAATGAAATACAAATTAAACTGAAAATTAGAATTAAATTAATTTATTTTTTCTTTTATATATTTTTTTAAATTTTCTACTTTTATTCTTTCCTGTTTTGCGGTATCTCGATCGCGGACAGTTACGGTATCATCAGCCAAAGTATCAAAATCAATTACGATACAAAACGGCGTGCCGATTTCATCTTGGCGGCGGTAACGCTTGCCGATATTTCCGTTATCATCCCAAATTACACGGCCAAATTCAGCCTTAAGGGGCGCATAAACTTTCGTATTGGCATATTCCACAAGTTCTGGCTTGTTTTTAAGTAAGGGGGATACGGCACATACTATCGGGGAAAGTTTCGGATTTAGCTTGAGAACTATTCTTTCATTCTTCCCTATTTTATCTTCACAATAAGCATCACACAAAACCATAAGCACTGTGCGATCTACACCGACAGAGGTTTCAACAATATGTGGTATATATTTTTCTTTTGTTTCTTCATCATAAAACTGCATATCAACGCTAGAAAATTTTTGATGTTGTGTTAAGTCATAATCTCCGCGATAATGCACACCTTCTAATTCGCTCCATCCGAAAGGAAATTCATATTCTATATCGCAAGCCGCTTTAGCATAAAAAACAAGGTTCTCATGGGGTTTGAATCTTAATTTTTTTGGATTTATTCCCATTTTTTTATAGTATTCCATTCTTTCTTCTTTCCAAATTTCATAATTTTTTATCGCCTCGCTCGGGTGACAAAAATACTGCATTTCCATCTGTTCAAATTCTCTTTTGCGGAATAAAAATTGGCGAGGGCTGATTTCGTTGCGAAAAGCTTTGCCTATTTGAGCAATACCAAATGGGATGGATACAAAACCGGTATTTAGAACGTTTTTGTAATTTATATAAATACCTTGCGCGGTTTCACCACGGAGATATACCTGATTCTCTTTGCCATCCAACATTCCTAAATTGGAAGTAGCGAGTAAATTCGAAGCCTGGACTTTTCCAAAATCTTTTCCGCCACATTTTGGACATTTTATCGTGCCTCTATTCTCATCAAAAATTTTATTAATATTTAATTCGGATAATTTTTCATCCGCTTTTACACCCGCATTTTCTAGAAGATGATCAGCCCGTGATTTTTCTTTACATATATTACAAATTACCAGTGGATCTGAAAAATTTGACACATGCCCGCTCGCTTCCCAAACCTTGCCAGAAGTAAAAATACTTGAATCAAGAAAAGTCATATTTCTATGATTCTGCATGGCCTTATTCCAAGCATCGGTAACATTTCTCTTAAGAGCGACACCTAAATGACCCCAGTCATAGGTTCCCGCAAATCCTCCATAAATCTCCGAACCGGGAAAAACAAATCCGCGCCTCTTGCACAGCGAAACAATTTTTTCCATTAAATCATTATTTTTTTTATTTTTATTTAGCATAAATTATTCAACCACCATACCTCCGGCAGAAGGAAATGAGGAATCATTATCCAGTTGCGTGCGAAGCGGCGCCTTATTTACTTTCACATCCACATTAGCAAAATCATCATATCCAGTCAAAATTGCTTCGTTTATGATAACTGGCAAAGTGCCAGCTTGAGAAAGCGAAGGAATGAATGCAACTTGAAATGACACACTGCGACCTGGCGCAGTGATGCCGGCGCCTTTTGGAATTCTGCTTATATTCCATATTATTTCTTTAGTAGAAGGATTGTAAGTCAAATCTTCTTGGGGAGGTGAAATAGGACCCTTAAATTCAATCCACGAAGGAAGAGTGGAACGAATAATACTTTTTGAAATATCATTGGCTGTGTTAGAAAGGGACCAGACTATCGTGTAAGAAGTTTCTTTTTCAACTTTCGGAGGCACAGGTCCGGTATTAGTGAAGGGTCCGGAATAATAGAGCGCCTTGGCCGCAAATCCAACATCGGAAATAATTCTGATAATTCCCGAATCGGAATTATTCAAATCGGCGGCTGCATAGCCGGCAATTAATTGCTTGCCGGAAATAGAAATATCTACATTGATAGCCGGGTCAGAAAGCATTCCGCTGAGAGCCCCGAATAATGAAACTGAAGAGAAAGAAAAATTTACAGATCCAGAATCACCCGGATTTATTTCATCAAATCCATTTTTAGAATTTTTATCCCAAGTTATTACATTGGTTGAGGAGTTATAAAAGCCCTGTTGTGGATTTATTGTTTTACGATCAATTGCGTTTCCAGAAATTTTCGCTCGAATCTCCAAATCATTCACTTTTGTATCTAAATTGTTCGTCCATCTAATTTCTCCGCTGATTGGAACCTTTGCATTTGCAGAATATTCTCTTTGGTATACGCCATTTACAAAAAGCTTTGCCTCAATGAAAGGTTTTTTCATTGTGATGGTATGCGTTAGAGAATTAAAAACTACATCAATTACAGACTTGTCTCCCGAAGATTGCGACCCGCTTGATATGTGAAAACTTTTTTCTTCTCCGTCAAAAACATCAAGCATTTTGCCAGTTATGGAAATATTACGCTCTGTGCCGGGAGCTAGATCTCCTAAATTCCAGATATTGTTTCCGAGCGATGGAGCCGGAACGGATGATTTAAATTGAAACCCAACTGGATAATCAAGTTTGAGAAGTATCTTAGAAACTGCGCGAGTGACATTCAGTGTTGCCTTTATATTAAGAGTAACATCTTGATTTAAACTTACCGTAGAAGGAGCATTAACGGAAAGATTTAGCGGCGTAGAAGATATGGTAATTTCATAAGATTTTTCTTTTACAAAGATGCCATTTGATCCCTCTACTCGATACTCAAGAGAAATTTTTACAGGGCGCACGCTTCCTTGTTCGCCAAAAAGCACCAATTTTATATTTTCATTGCGTACGGCTCCGGCAGAAATCGTGCCTAAGGATTCCCGAAATCTTTCTGTTCCAGCCGATAGACCCGCTCCCGAATTTGAAGAACTTTTTGGATACTCCACGACAAGGTCAACTAGATCCAATGCGGAACTATTTCTATTTGTAATCCCTACAATGAGCGATAGCTCTTCTCCGCCGGCAGTAAAATTATTTCCAAGTATGGAAATATCAATGTTGTTATTAGAAACGGTATTGCCTCCGGCAAAAAATACATAAAAGGCGTATCCTAATGTCAAAATAAAAAAAACTGAAGAAAAAATAAAAAAATTCTTAAAAATAGAGGTTTTCATAAAAAATTTTTCCTGATAAGAAGTAGGATCAACCTCATCCTTCGCGCTGCTTTCCCAAACGTCCGGCACATTCTTTTTGTTTAAGCGCGTAAATCCGTTTCGATGTTCTATCTTGGTTTGATAATTTTTACTAAAAAGTTTGTTTTTAAGTTCTTCTATTCTGTTTAGTTTATCCTCGTCATTAAGCGACATCCCGCAATTATACCATCCCGGAAGAAATTTGGAAAATTTTTCAGGATGGTATTTTACAAATGTGTCTCCTTGAGCGCTTTATTTATGTGGTGTAATACTTTAGTCCTATCTTTTGAAACTTCAAATACTAGATTTTCTTCAAATGGAGATTTGACAAGATTCTGCAACATTTCATTTTCTCCTATATATCCGAGATTGTTCAATATGCGTAAAACAATGATTATTTCAACATTATGCAAGTCTTTTTTGGTCCTAGTTTTTTCTAAAACAGATAAACTGTGTATTAAATCTACAAATAAGGATTCATTAGATTCAACACCAGCAAGTAAACGTTTTAGCAAGCGCGCAATATTTGCAAAAACTTCAAAAGTTTCCGGTTGTTTGGTAATTTGTTCCAATTTGTTTGTCTTCGACGCATTCGTCAGCCGAAAAATATTTTTGCCCTGCACAAGATCAATTTTAAGATATGCAAAATCTTGTAACACAAAACGCAATTTTGAGGACATCTTGCGCACTCCTTGAGCTCCTGCCGTTATCATCCCTAAATCGCGAGTAAAAATATAATAATATTTTCCAGCCTCTCCAAAATTACGACTACCCAATATTATTCCTTCTGTGTGACAAATGTGATGCATACTTAATTTAAATTATCATCTCTATTTTATCATAAAATTTCTTAGTTCTGAAATTATGGGCGCCACAGTTTCATTATTTATATCCTCCGGCTTTATTTTACATTTGGCAAAAATTTGTTTTTCCATTTTCCTTACAGCATTTTCAAACGCTTCCCTTTCCGACGGATCTTTTCTACGATGGGTATAGCGAGTCCTTAAATCCATAAATCGTTCTTCTAAGCCTACTACCCCAGAAGGAACAACACGATCATCGCAATATTCTACAATTTTTTTACCAAAATCATAACTTAGAGCATTTTTTAAAACACCCACAAAACTAATGGCTTCAATTAATTCAAGGGTTCGCTTATTCACATCAATTTCTTGCGAAATTTTTAAACTTGCTAAGTATTCACTATCTCCGTATCTTTCCTTAAATTTTTTTTGAGTATTCTCCCAATATTCTAACCCCTCAGGCTCCAGAAACTCTGGAAAGGCACCTAATTTGAATTTAATAATATTACCCATATCATGAAGCAGGCATGCGGCAATAATGTTTTCTTTGTCTACTGGCACTTCCAAATTCTCACAAATCAAGCGGGCCACTGCCGCTACCCGCAGCATGTGCTCCTGCAAACTGGGCATGATTTAATACTTTTTAT
>Ga0076116_146_pt1 | contig 5154 bp, 5 predicted proteins | sample RifGroC2_FD_67673 | JGI IMG/M metagenome (GOLD analysis project Ga0076116, IMG submission 67673) | Parcubacteria (Yanofskybacteria) bacterium GW2011_GWC2_37_9
TCACGGGTCTGGATATCACATTTTCTGGCTGTACCCAACCCTCCATCACCGTTCTTAGTCCGAATGGGGGAGAAGTGTGGCCAGTCGGTTCAACGCAAGCAATAAAATGGAATTCCAACGGCGCACCCACCATTATGGTGGATTTAGTGCGACCTAATTATGAATGTCATTTGACCAATGGAGATGTGCCTAATACCGGGTCTCTGACTTATACTCTCTCTGCGTGCATAAATGGCTTACCGATTCCTCAAGGCTCGGATGTCAAAATAAAAGTTATGTATAGAAGCAATGCCGTCATAGTCACACAAGACCAAAGCGATTCCGCGTTCACCATCACCTCGGAGAGCAGAAAACTTTCCCCTTGTAACAATCTAGGCGACGTGAACGCTGACGGTTTTGTCACTGAAGATGATGCGGAAGTCGTTAGGCAGATTGTTTCTGGGTTGAGACCGGCTTCAACGGAAGAAACAAGACGTTCTGATGTCAACGCGAGTGGCACCGTCAATACTTTGGATGTAACTTTAATTAGACGATATGTCACGGGTCTGGATATCACATTTTCTGGCTGTACCCAACCCTCCATCACCGTTCTTAGTCCGAATGGGGGAGAAGTGTGGCCAGTCGGTTCAACGCAAGCTTACTCTAAGCAACTATCTTGCCTGTTTGACTGCCACGCCGGCTTGCGGCGCGCCAACAGTTCTTTACCAACTGGCGAATAATCTTTACGGTTCTAACTATTTCTGGACTACCGGCAAGACCTCAAGCGGCGGCGATATACCCGCCGGGGAGTACAAAGTTACCGTTTCGTCAGCCACAAACGGAAGCGTTACCGACCAAAGCGATTCCGTTTTTACCATCACCGCTCCAGCTACAACTTCTAACACACTTGATTTATCAGCCTCAGCATATTCTGCGTTTTCTTCTTTCCCATCTGGTTGTACATCAAATCAAGGTTACAGTATCACCACAGGTAAACTTTGCAGTAGTCGCTAAATCAAATAGAAAAACGGAAGCAAGGCTTCCGTTTTTTCTATTTGATTTTTTTGAAAAAAGCATTACAATACGGAAATGGAAATTTTAGGAAAAATACTGGGCAATGGAGCGCGAGTAAAGATAATGCGACTGTTTTTGCTTAATAGAAGCAAGGGTTTTAAAAATAAAGATATCGTAAAACGAAGTCGAATCAGTCCCGATGCCGTTCGCCGAGAACTTAGATTGTTAGCTTCCGTCAATTTTATTAAAAGACACTCTTTGGCTTCTTTGGATTGGTATTTTAATCCTCTTTTCAAATATGGCGAAGAATTCAAAGATTTGTTGCTTAGTTCGGATACTTTAAACAAGCAGGTTATTCTGAATAATTTTAAAAAAGTTGGACGAGTAAAACTCATTATAGTTTCTGGAATATTTATTAAAAATGATGATAGCCGGGTGGATTTGCTAATTGTCGGGGACAAAATGAAACGAGGCAAGATTGAAAAAGGGGTCCATAAACTTGAGGCCGAAATTGGCGTAGAACTCATTTACGCTATTTTTGACACAAAAGAGTTTATTTATAGGCTAAATATGTATGATAAACTTGTCCGAGACATCCTTGATTACCCGCACGAAGTTCTTTTGCAGGCTAAAGAGTTATCCACACAAACCTTAAAAAAGAGCTAGAATTTGGTATAATAAGGACTGGAACTTTAATAAGGTCGAAACTTAGAAAAGTATTTTATTAATCATTAATGTTTTTTTACTATTATGAATAATATTTGGCTTACGTGGGGTGATGTTTTTAATTCATCGCTTCAAGAATTATGGTGGGGTTTTATCCAATTTGCTCCAAAGCTTGTGATAGCAATCGTACTCTTTGCAATAGGTTGGATTTTAGGCAGTGTTATTGCCAAAGCCCTTGAGCAAGTTTTTAGCGCTTTAAAAATAGATAGTCTTTTAAAACCTATCGGCATAGACAGTTTTTTTAGAAAAGCGGGAATGGGTTTGAATTCTGGATATTTTGTTGGACAAGTGGTAAAGTGGTTTGTCATCATCGTTTTCCTTATTCCATCGCTTGATTTAGTTGGCCTAAACAGCATTAAGGATTTCTTACAATATGATGTATTAGGTTTTTTGCCTAGAGTTGTAGTTGCGGCTCTTATCTTGATAATCGCTACGATTGTCGCTGAAGGTCTATCCAAGACGGTTGTTGCCACTGCAAGAACTATGAACTTGAGTTCATCAAATATGCTTGGCACTGTTGTAAAGTATTCTGTCTGGATATTTGCTTTCATAATCGCTCTAGGTCAGCTTGGAGTTGCTGATTACTATATGAGCGTGCTTTTCACCGGCATAATTGCGATGCTCTCAATCGGCGGCGCTCTTGCTTTCGGTTTAGGCGGCAAGGAAGCGGCTACGCGATTCATTTCAAAAGTTGGAGAAGAAGTATCTCACAGGGGGTAAAATATAATTTAAGACGGTTTTTAGCAAAAAAAGTGTCATTCACTTTTTTTGCTTTTTATGCTATCCTCTAGGGATGGATTTTAATTTTCTAAACAAAAACAATATGCAAAATAAAAACAGAAAGCAAAAAAGAGGAAGCGGCTTTGGAGGCAGTGTTGCCGGCACAATACTTATTTTTATGCTTATTTCAGCAGTGTATTTAGCAATATCTCCCAGCGGAAAAATTATTCCAGAAATACCAATTTCAGATTTGGCCAAGAGTGTTTCGGCTGGGGAAGTAAAAAAAATTTTAGTTGAAGGAGAGAAGCTTACAATTACTTACCAAAACGATGAAATTAAAAAATCCAAAAAAGAAGTCAACTCCGCTCTCTCGCAGACTCTTTTTAATTATGGCGTAACCAGCGAAGCGCTCGGTAAAACTGAAATAGAAATAAAAGACGAAAGCGGATTTATGTTTTTACTTCTTAATATTCTCCCTTTTTTATTACCGGTAATTTTTATTTTGCTTTTCTTTTGGTATCTGTCGCGACAAGTTCGAGGCGCTGGTATGCAAGCGCTTTCTTTCGGACAGTCTAAGGCGCGCATCACCGATCCGAACGACAAAAGCAACAGAGTTACTTTTAAAGATGTGGCTGGATGCAAAGAAGCGAAAGAAGAATTGAAAGAAATCGTGGACTTTTTAAAAAGCCCAAAAAAGTTTTTGGATATCGGAGCGAGAATTCCTAAAGGCGTAATTTTGACTGGGGCTCCGGGGACTGGGAAAACCTTGCTTGCCAGGGCGGTGGCTGGAGAAGCCAGCGTGCCCTTTTTTCATTTGTCTGGAAGCGAGTTTGTGGAAATGTTTGTGGGTGTTGGCGCTTCTCGAGTGCGAGACCTTTTTAAAATGGCAAAAAAAGCGGCTCCGGCGATAATATTCGTGGATGAAATAGATGCGATAGGGCGAACGCGCGGGGGCGGGTTTGGGGGAGGAAACGATGAGCGCGAGCAGACCTTAAATCAAATATTGGTTGAAATGGACGGCTTTGAGCCCAATGATAAGGTCATCGTGATGGCGGCGACTAACCGGCCGGATGTGCTTGATCCGGCTCTTATCCGCCCCGGCCGTTTTGATAGAAAAGTTTTGCTGGATTTGCCCGATCGCGCTGATCGTGAAGAAATATTGAAAATTCATGCAATTAAAAAACCGCTGGCTGAAGATATAAATCTAAAATTAATTGCTGAACGCACCCCCGGATTTTCAGGCGCTGATTTATACTCGTTGATGAATGAAGGCGCAATCCTTGCCGCTCGAGAAAATCGAAAAAAAGTTTTTCAGTTTGACCTGATTCGGGCGATTGAAAAAGTTATGCTTGGACCGGAACGCAAAAGCCATCTGCTTTCCAAGAAAGAAAAAGAAATTACCGCTTACCATGAAGCAGGCCACGCGCTTGTGGCTTCGGTCTTGCCTTACGCGGATCCAGTACACAAAGTTTCTATCATCGCTCGTGGTAATGCTGGGGGATATACTTTGAAATTACCTCTAGAAGAAAGGCGACTCCAATCTAAAAAAGAGTTTATAGATGATATTGCCTTGTCTCTCGGAGGGTACGTGGCAGAGCAAATGATTTTTGAAGATATAACCACCGGTCCATCCAGTGACCTGCAAGTCGCCACAAACTTAGCTCGGGCAATGGTAACGCGCTGGGGAATGTCGGATGCGATTGGTCCAATAGCTCTAGTAGGAGGAGGCGGCAGACCTCAATACGGAGAGATTATGGAAAAAGAATACTCTGAAACGATTTCCACGAAGGTTGATGCGGAAGTTTCAAGAATTATAAACGATGGATTGAAATCTGCCGAAAAAGTGCTGACTGAACACAGAAAGGCGTTTGATGCTATTGCGCATAAGCTCATTGAAGTGGAAACTTTAGAACAGGAAGAATATGAAAAAATTCTGACTGCGCACGGAATAATTCTTAAAAAGAAAGAAGAAAAAATTGTTTAATTGTATTGATTATTTAGAACTTCCGGTTATTTATGACACAGTTAAAAAAACGATTTTATCTTTGCGGAAAACTAATTAATTTTGTAGTATTAAAAAACACCCGCCCTTAGCTCAGTTGGTAGAGCAGACGACTTATACTCGTCTTGTCCTAGGTTCGAGTCCTAGAGGGCGGACAATAAAAATAGTGTAATTTAGCTTTAAATATTTTTCTATCTTAACCATTCCCTGAAAGAACGAGGCCAGCCAATCAGTAAGAGCAAAGCAAGCGGCGCTCCCCAGTTTGCCCATCTTTCAACAAAATCCCATACAGGATCAGGTCCGAGGGGCCAGCGAAGCATTGCGGTAAAGAGCCCCCAAATAGCCATCCATAAAACAGCTATCCTAATAGGTCTTATAAGCACTAACAATGCTAATAATAAATCTATCGTACCTACAAGCGTCAGCAAGGTCACAATTGTTTGCGGGTCTACGATGCCAAAGGGCTTAAAATATACAAACCAAGATGTTTTTCCTTGCAAAGCAAACATCCCGTGCCCAATAAATTCTCCTGCTACCGCTATACGCAATATCCATTCTATTTTTTTATTATTCATATTCTCCGTATTATATCTTATTTGAATTATTGATGACAAAAAAGTTATCCACTTTTATTCAAAATGAAATTCAGAAACTTTAGATTTAACTTTTTGTTTAAGCAGAGGGCAGTTTTTTAATTCTGGATCTTCTTCAAT